>Ga0123357_10000812_pt1 | contig 31533 bp, 14 predicted proteins | sample TergutEmb28metaG_FD_89873 | JGI IMG/M metagenome (GOLD analysis project Ga0123357, IMG submission 89873) | Embiratermes neotenicus P4 segment gut microbial communities from Petit-Saut dam, French Guiana - Emb289 P4 | ecosystem: Host-associated > Arthropoda: Insects > Digestive system > Gut ...
AGGTTCCAGGAAGTTAAGTTTCCCAGATTTCATGACAACGGCACAGGATAGTGGTAAGGTTGTTAGCCTTACGCACCGGCTGCCTTTACCCCCAGGAAATACCCCTGGTACTCATTTCTGTTAGAGACTGAGTCGACCCCATGGCCATAGTGCGATCGGAAGGACTGACACCAGCCGGGATCGAACCAGCTACCTTCCGATTTGTAGCACAGCACCTTAACCGCTATGCTACCGCGGTCCCCCAATTTCTATCTAATCTTGCCTAATTTTCAAATTATTATATCTTTGTTTTTAGTCATCTGGTGTTACCTTAATTACTTTCTTTGGTGTCATGTTTTCTTATAGTGGGATTTTGCATTACATATCAGTATGCCATTTTAATGTGTAATTTTTGTCCTTCTGTTTGACGTACCTCATCTTCATAACCATCATTCTCAGGTTACTGAGGAAATAATCACGTGGTCACATAACTGTTGTAAGATCCCATGGTTGATCTATCTTGTGACATAAAATAAACTAGTGGTTTATACTTTTGTTGCTTTATCTTCTAGGTGGGTTAAAATTCCTAATGTGGTATAATGGGTGCTATGTGTACAAACCTGATCCATGTAAATCTTCATAAACATATCTGCTGTATGTACACAATTTGATTTTGGTGATGCTGATGGGTGGTATTGCGTGCAGTTTATACAGAGTGTATCTAAAGTGCTTGGACAAACTTTAACAATGAAAGTAAAAAGAAGCTTATGTAAACATATGTCTCGAAATCAGTGGTCTTCAAGTTTAATTGAAATTAAAAATAAATACTTGAACTATGTAATTTATATACAATTGACATGATACTTTAAAAATACATGCTCCCAATTTAATAATTTAATTCTTATTGTTTATCAAGTCACAGTTTGCAGCAAATGCTCAAAAATATCTTCCATCTAAATAATTGCACATATGGACATGTCGAATCATGGACTCTTGCAAACCTTCAAGGTCCCAGGGTGATTTTTAATGGTTTGACAGGCCTGAAAATTGTGTTGATCAAGTGTCTTTCCATTTTCAACTGGAGGTGAATACAGTTCGAGGTTTCAAGCATCCCCATAGATCAAAATCTGAAGGACTGTGGTCAACACATTGTTGAGCTATACCTAAAAAATTCAGTGTCTGCAAACATACATTGTTGTGAAGTTTTTTCCTTGTTTTGCAGTGGGGCAATCACTCCTGTAGTTTGTCGAATCATTTGAGGTACACCACTTATATGAGGAGAAGCATAAATGAAATTCAAGACTTATTTTAGGTTACAATTAAAAAATTACAGACAATCTTTATTGGTGTGTGATTTTCCCATAAAAAAGAAATGATGAAAACAAAATTGGGTAATAAATTCAAAAGACAGGAAATCTATATGAAATTATAAGGTGCAAATAATCTCTGCCATACTATTACCATTATTGTAGATTAGTTGTCAGTTGAGCTACACCTGTACAAAATTGTGTCACTTCGTAACAGAGAAAGCCACATACTGTGACTTTATTTTATGTAAGCTATAGCTATCTTTGGCACAGAAATGTTCCACAGTCCTTCATGCATTCTCTTCTACACATAATACTACCAAAGCAATTTACTCACCTATACCATATACAATAGAACACTGTTTTTTTTTTAAACATTTGGGCTGCAGACAAGAAATTTCACTGGCCCATGAAGAAATGTTAAGCTTTTACAGTTTCTGTAAGTTGTGCCGTAGATGTGAATAAATAACAAATGAAAGAATAAATAAATAAATAAATAAATTGCCCCTACTGTAATAAAATTCTAGTTAAATAAAGGAAAGTGAGAGTGGACAATAATTTTCAAATCATTTCTGATATATCACTGTTTTGTCTTGTTTCTTTGACAATGATGTAATTAAGTGAAATCCATGAAGAATTCAATACTGCTTGTTGAATGTGTGTATCAGCATACAGTACCAGAAGTGTGAGAAACAGCTGTAAATAATTAGCTTCTGAGCTATTGTTGTGCATTTGGTAAACTTATATGTATTAGGTAAATATTAAGGGAAAGCAAAATTTTGTGTTACTGAGGCATATCAACCATTATTTCTGGGATTAGTGCAACCCAATATTTATTAATGGAGCACCTAAAATACAGTAGTCAATTTATGTGGAAGATATGACTATCCTGGTGAAAGAAAAATACCTATGTAGCTATGGGGTATTGAAATGTTGTTGCTAGTGGTAGCACATAAACAATTCAACACATTTCTTATGTGCTCAGAAAATGGAATTGACATAACCATTGCTTGCTAAATTTTGGATGGAAAAGATGAATCACATATATGTGTAATATAACTCAGTACCATTCTATATTATTACTTTTAATTTGAATTCTTAACTATTAGGTATATTTATATAAATACACATATTTCTAGATATAGTGACAGATTCCACTTCCAATTGGTCTTTAAATTTTGTATTGTTATTTATTATATTATATTGGGTGGATGTCCTTATAGTATAGGTTGCGTTGTAATATATAAATTTTAATCTGTAATTGATGTGTCCAGTGTTACATGTGTGACTGAATGGATGAACAAATAAACCAAACCAAACCAAACCACAGTAACAAGTCCACCTTATATGAACTTATGTTATGTGAGTATCAGGGTATGTAGAGATCGGGGTTAAGAAATAACACATTGGTATCAATACTTGCAAATATAGTGATGCACATTTAATATACATATTTATAATAGTAATATTATTTTTAAAAAATTGCAGACTATGTAAGCAACAACAAAGATTAAGATAGATACTACTGGATAATTTTCTCCTAAAACGAGCATTCAGTTTATCCAAGAAAAAATCTGTAGTGTGAAACACCATTAATAATATAACTCCAATCACAAAAAAATACATTTGTAAGAAAAAGATCATCAAAAATTCACTCACCATTTTGTTCACAATCAAGGTTTAAACTCCACCCAAAAACAAATAGCACTGTACAAAGTGTTCTTAATAAATAATGTACATACTTGTGGGGTAGCAATATATTTCTCCAATGTGGAGTGAAATATATTTAAATATATCTTTATCCCTGTATTTATATATGTATATATATTTACACACCTTAAAATACATTTTAGACACATTTAGAAGCAATGTGTTTCAATCAGTGGTAATTTATACAAAAACGTGGCCTCTCATTTAGATATAGCAAACATTTTATGCAACAGGCTCAGAAATAAATGGAACCGAATTGATTCAGCAACACTTACCATGCATGATTGATGAACTAGAGAAAACGTGACATTGTAAACCAAACTGTAAACAGCACAGTGCCTGTAGTGCCACATATATTAGAGTGAAATCAAATTACAGGATTTATGTGTCTTTGTTACTCCAATATCCAAGCTTTATAACATATTTAATTTGCTTTTGCTTAACAATGAGTAACTTCTATATTGTTTTAAATGTACTGTGGGCTGTGTGAAAAGCACAAGAAACTTCTGCATTGTTCCCGTAATTTTATTAAAGCAAAAGGCGTTATTTCTGAGGATAACATTAAATTCAATTTTCATGTGTTTTGAAATTAGTTTAAATTAGTGGTTACTCTTCAAATGGTAAATTAAAATCTGAGCTGAAGCATCATGTCATGAAGGCATATAACAAGAAAGTAAGTGAATCTTTTTGCAGTCTTGGCATCAGCATTCCATAGAAGCAGTTATCATCTTTACACTATATCCCAGTAGTGCACAAATCCTGGCGCCAGCTTCTCCAGGTGACTAAATTTTGTGTGGTGGTGCCTAAGGTTTGTGGCTCCTCGGTATGAACTTTATGCTTATACATAAAGGCAGGGGTTGGGGTGAGGAAATTCAGGTACCTGTCACCACTTGAGGGATCTCTTGCCTGCTTTTATCATTTACCCCAACATAATCTCTCTCTGCAATCAGGCATTAAATATCTCAAATAAAAATTGAATTCATCATGAGTCATCTATGAGCAGTTTTCTTCGAATGTAATTTACAGCTTTTGTATTCAGTATTTGTGCTGTGAGCCTCACATACTAAAAGTTTCAGGACATTTACAAATTTTATGATGCTGCAACTGTAGGAATTTAAAATCACTATACAGTGAGACTGTGACTAGCATGTTAATTCATTCCACAGATTTCTATGTAAGTTGAAAAACATGATAAAATGGAGCTAAAATAAATAGCCTAAAGTTGTAAAAATTGAATAGAAAAGAGTTTCAATGACACAAAAATAACACACATAAACATACACACACATTTATGTATATGTCACACCATGACAAGCTTATGTAGGCTTAGAGAGGATGTGGAGGTGTAGCTATAACCCACTTGCAAGCTTGTCACTAGAAGGGGGTGGTTGGTCAGCAATATGCCCCACCAGCTTTACCCACGGGAAAGACCTGGTGCCTGTCCTGCAGGAGGCTAGGTAGGTCTCAGGGTTGGTCTGGATGAGTGCTGTTGACTAGGGGTTACAGTGCCTAGAATGTTTAAATAAAATAGAAGTATGAATGCATATGTGCATGTATGGACCCACGTAACTTTGAAAGTGTGTAAGTCGCAGACTTACTGCACATGCATGCACCACTTCAAGTGTCTAAGTGGCTGCTGACATGGTTTGCTGATGTAAGAGCATGAAGAAATATTGAAGTTTGGGGGGTCACAGTGGCATGACTTGTATACTGAATTCCATCATGATCTGCAGATTATAACCAATTTTATATTCTTTAGAAAACTTGAAATGTTTGATATTTGACTGAAACCGAATTCACTATTTACAAATTATTTTCATAAACTACAAGGTGTTCAGTGTGCTTGAGTATAATTGCCTAAACAAAGTGTGTTACTCAGTAAATCATAATACTGTCAGATGTATTTGTTGGGGCTTGATTAATAGTAGCCCTATTCTAGGTGTGGTAACCTAATCTTTTTAGGCCATTTATTATTAAATATATGTAAGGAAGGAGAAGTATACAGGGAACTATTAAATTTAATTATTGGAAATGTGCAACAACAGTAGTCAAGAAGATTAATTTACCTGCAAAAATCTCCTGCAGTGTTTTCAAACATGATGGCTTTAAATTTTTTTAATTGTTTTAAAATTCATGTTATAAAATAAAACCTATGATAATCATGTTCCTGTTTTAGAGAAATTCCCTGATAGGACCATAGTTTAATTTCTATATACATGTCAAATTGTGTAGAATTTGATACAAGATTACATCCCAATGGTAGACATTATTTCTTATCACAAAGGGTTTTCTTTAAGCAGCATGTCATAACCTGCTATTGAGTGATATGATATATCTCAAAACATGCACCACTTTTTGGTCTGTCACATCCAGTTTTTCTGTGTAATAATGGACACTTTCTCTTGATCACAGAAATAATTATGTACTAGGATTATAATTCTATGTAAACTGATAGTAAGAATGACAGTACAGTAATCACATGCAGGTCATGTTTGGGAATAAGATGAAAGTAACATTAGATGACTTCATACCATTTGTTTGCCAAGTACATTTTACATTTTGTATCAAAGTCATAAATATTTGCTCACCAGTAACAGATTATGATCTTTAGGTTTTCAGTTTCATGCTGAAAGAACCTTAAATGGGACAGTCTGATTTAAGTGTGTGTATACAGTGAAAACAAGAGCCAAGAAGCCAGTGTAACTGTAACAGAGATGAGGAAAGTTCATTTTATTTCTAGAATACAGTTGTATGTCAAGGATTCCACTTTAAATAATGGCTGTATTTTCTGTAATTAATGTCAAAATGTTCTTCATTCCTTTGAAAGACAAATGTAACTGTGCATACTATTTGTATTTTGGTGGCATGACGTTAATACTTCAATTATACCTTTATTTACACACAAAGAAAGCTATGCAAGTACCCATGGTACAGAAAGTATGAATGTAATATGGTAGTGAAAAATTTCAAGGCTCATATCATGAATAAAATCCTTGCTATTCTTTCTGGAACCAGCTGCATTATAAATTGAACTGTTATTCAGTTAATTATGTTAGAGTTTCCTTTCACTTTGCTTACACCCAAGTGTTACTGCTTAGAGACAAAATTCAGTGGTGTTGACAGAGAGCTTCTTGAACTTTTGTGAAGGCAGTTTGCATAATGTGAAGTGGTAAAGTCATCTGTTACATTTGACGTGCATGTTCAAAGAACTGAGGATTCAGTTTGGTGCTTTTACGTTTATTTTTTGAACATTTAATTTCTTTCACTTCAAGCTTTAAATAAACACAGTGAAACTGATTTGTGTACTGGATATATTAATGAATGCTACATGTGGTAATTTAGATCATGTGCTAGTTGATGTGTATTTTAGTGTGAAGAAGCATTTTGTTTGTAAACAAAACTAGCGTAAATGTAGAGTTCTTACATATTTTTACATAATGAAAGAAAAAATTCTTATTTGTGAAAATCCTTTGTTTCTTTTTAATATGTAGTAGGCAGGTCAAATTTCTGGTTCTGTGTTGAAGGTGGTGCACCATTATTAAATAATAGTATAAACAATGTTCTTTGTAGGGGTTCCACAGTTTTAGCAATTAATCTTTAACAGCAGGAATCAAAGCATTTTGTAAAAAGGTAAAGTTTTCCCTGGCTATGCCATGAAGACATATAGGGAGTAGAGGTATAGTGGACTTATTCTTAACCTCAGCAAGTGGTGGAGATGAGTGGTTAACTTCACAGCCTGAACGCTTTACCCTAGGAAAGAACACCAATATTCATTGAATAGGAGGCTGGATGGATCCCACAGCCAGTATGGACGTTTTGGAGAAAAAAATCTCTTGCAGCAACTGGGCTTTGAACCGCGGACCCTCCAGCCAATAGATTAAGCACCATACCGACTACACTGTTCCAGCTCCTTCAAAGCAGTTTGTGTGAATGGAATTTATTTATGATGTTTATTGGACCGTGCATCATTGTGATAACTGAAGAATAAAAAACTAACTAGATGCCACTTATTATTTTATTGTACTTCTTATAAGCTCAACATGTTTCGGGCATTACTACATCCATCATCAGGAGCTCGCAACTATGTTGTTGATTACCACATTGGTCGTTTCGTTCTTAGTTTGCTGTATGTTGGAGGTTAGGTGCAGTTATGCTGGAGTAGTGTCCGGGCTGCAGCATAACCGCACCTAACCTCCAACATACAGCAAACCAAGAACGAAATGACCAATGTGGTAATCAACAACATAGTCGCGAGCTCCTGATGATGGACATAGTAATGCCCGAAACATGTTGAGCATAAAAGAAGTACAATAAAATAATAAATGACATCTAGTTGGTTTTTTATTCTTCAGGAATTTATTTAATCTTAAAACAAGTATTATAGTCATATGACTCAGTCAATCCTTAATGGATTGCCTCCAATTTTACTTCAAAAACTTTATGATAATGTAGTATATGTTACATATTTAAGACAGCCAAAAAGTGTTCAGAAGCAACTCATGAAAATAATCAATATTACAGGTAATTATTTTTATCAAATGTTAATGGCACGTAATAATCAATACAAACTTCTACAAAATAAGGGTAGAGCTGCATCATATGTAGATGTCATGTGGTCTTACCAAGTAATGACGAGCTCAGGGAAGATATTTATTTATTAATGAATTTGATGTTTCTGTATCAGAACACAATAATTGTGTTAGGCAAAATTATGGAAATTAAACTGCTGAGACAGTAAGAAAAACCTATGCGGAGCAAATTCTTTATACAAATAAAAGACAAAGTAGGAAAGACAGTCAAATCCTGAAGCTATCTTGCCTTCAATATCAGTGACTGTTTCCTGCCCATATATTAAATCTGTATTTATAAAAAGGATTAAAATTGGCATCTTCTCAAAATTATCTGTGATAACAGTAATATAATTCTCACCAACATGGTGTTGCGGAGACACCAGATTCAAAGACTGGGGGTCCCAATCTAGCACCGAGGTTAAAGAAAGACTAGAACAATACACACACTCCCCCTCTGGGCCTTCATGGTCTGCTCTAGGGTGAACTTTACCTCTACCCTTATTGTGTATAACAAAGTTTTCAGCCATACATAACTCACTGTTTTGCAAATGTTTATTATCTGGCAAAGAGTTTTGACCTTGGGTATAGATCAGTCACAAGGTTGAAACTAGTTGCCAGGTAATAAACATTCGAAAAAGAGTGAGTTTTGTGTGACTGAAAACTTATTTATACATTTGAGTTTCACACCAAAGGGGATGCTTCATGTAAAGACTACCTTTACCTTTACCTTTACCTTTACCTTTACTAGACCTATGTGAGTGAAAAGAAAACGTTCAGGAAATTGGAAGTTTTGATGGAGAAAATGAACATGACTGGAAGTCAGTAAATTTTTCCAAAATGGGGGAAGTTCAAATACAGTTCCTCACATATGATGTCAAACTGCTTGTCACTTGTTCTGACAATACTTATCAACTGGTAAATACAGGAAATTACAGAAGCATTTTGATTCTATAGCTAGAATGCATATTAGGTGACACTACATTGTCTTGCATGACTTCCTGAACAAACTGATTGGCCATCATTTAATAACTTTCTTAGTTTTGTATGTTTTGTTGACCTTGCATCTCGATACAATCATGTAAAGAGAAACCACCTTGATGCACAACTTATTCCTAATATATTTCGTCAACCTGTACATGTTTTGGGCATATCTAAGCCCATCATCAGGAGATACAACCATATGTTTACAACATTTGGTACTAATTATTCTTTTTAGATGATTACCAGGACAACAGACATTCATCTAAAAAGAATAATAAGTACCAACTGTTGTATACATTAGGTTGTACCTCCTGATAATGGGCCTAGATATGCCCGAAACATGTACAGGTTGACAAATATACTAGGAATAAGTTGTGCATCAAGTTGGCGTTTCTTTACACAACTTTCGTAGTCTTTGCTTATTTCTGACTTTATCATAATTGTTAATGAATTGTTGGAATTTATAAACAGGAAAGTTGCTATGTATTTTTATGCGGCAACAATTATGTGCGTGCTTTACTAAGAGTTGTAAAATGAGGGACCAATTATATACCGGCTCTTAAGGTCAGAGTATTCAACACACTTGCCTGAGCATTTTAGGTAATAAACTTTTTTACATTAGCTAGCACACCTGAATTATTAGACCTGTGGCCAATGACCCTGTCAGTCATATCATTGTGTGACTGACTGTTACCTGGTGTCACTGAGTTAAAATTAAATCTCTCACTTATTTGGAGTGCTTTGTATGTAGGCCAGCTTTGAAGGTAAATATTTGGCTAAAAAAACAAATTTTTTATTACTGCAAGAGAAATCCATATTTTTAATGTCTGACAGGCTATACTTTACCACTGTTATGAATAGCAAATTCATTTGGTCTGCATACACATGGATTTCTGAGCATGTAACCCACTACTGAAAAGAAGCTGGGATGTCCTTGCCTTGAGGAGACATGTGTGAAAGGCTGAAAGGAGGCAGTAGTAGTGCATCTGAAACATCCTCCAGCACTGACCATGAGAAAATGAGGGACGGCATGAAATATCTCGGTCAAGATAGTAAATAACCTGGCTCAGATATAAAGCAGGTACAGTGTTTCCAAATATGGAGGAGTTAACAGTTGACTGCCAACATGTGGTGAATCATGTGCTAATGTGGATGTGTGATATTTTCTTAAGAGGACATGGCATTACATACAAATTTGTCTCCATTGCAGTGTGTCCACACTGAACTCTGGCTTCATGGACAGATAGGACTAGACCGGGCAAGTTACTTTGTACCTTAAACCTTCGCAGTCCACTGCCAATGAAACCATGCTTTGCATTACAGTGGGGCTGCCACAAATTAAGCATAAAATAACAATTTTGTAGTATGAAAACACATACAAAATTTCTTGAATGCAAAACTGTACGAATAATCCATGCTCATCAACAGTCTTTTGATGATCAAACATGAAACATTTAATTTTATGCTTCTAGAATGCTAAATCATGTTTGCTTCTTTAAAAATTTATTACATCTGATATATGGGTTTTCTCCAGGCATGTAAGGATTTGACATACAAGAAACTCGTATGAATGTCAACACTGCAGTTATTCACAGCATTCACAAGTACATATGTATTATGATATAAACAATAATAAATTTTGCCATTGGACTGTGGTCCTTATCAGTTGATTTAAATTACATAAAATGACTATTAACACTAAACATTTATGTGATTTACATGAGAGTTGTCTGTGAGCTAAAACTAAATCTTTAGTGCCTTGGGGATTATTATTTAAAAAATGCTTATGTAAATTCATTTCAAAATAATGCAGTACCTCACCATGTATTAGTATTAGTTGAACTTGTTGCAGTTTGGCAGTCCAGAATTTGTCCAAGAGAACTATGTCAAGATTTAAGAAGTGACTATTTGTGAGGACAGAAATGTGTTCTTCTAACTACAAGCATGTAATGTTACAGTAGTAATGGTTGTGTTGACAGCAGTGGCAGTACAAGTACCTCACACATAGTATGCTAAATATTTACTGGAACAAAAATTATTTGAAAACAACCTATGGAGAAAATAAAAAATATTTTATAGCTATCCATTTTTTAGCACTATAGACTCCATCTGCTTTTATGTTATTTGGGACACAGCATTCACAGATTGGGCATACTGAGGTAATAACAGAATGAAATCACCAGAATTGTTATCTTTTGTGTACGTTTCCAAACCAAATATTTGAGGTTCTCACAGCAGTGTTGCTGAAGATTAAAGTATTGTGGAATGTTGTCAAACTCCTGGACTGCTGTAGTGCCTTCATCTTCAGAGTTGAACAGTGCAAGAAGTGTCAGACTGTTGTAGTGCCTTCATCTTCAGAGTCAACCAGTTCAAGAAGTCTTGGACTGCTACAGCGCCTTCATCTGCAGGGTCAGACAGTTCAAGAAATCTTGGTGCATTCACATTAAGGATCAAACCATTTGAGAAGTCTTGAAGTACGTTCATTGTCAAGAAAGTTCAAGAAGCTCAACTAGGCTTGGATTAGTTGATCCTTAAGATGACGGCACTATGATACTCTGAAACTTTAGTAACTATTTACCTGTTGACTTGAGTCTTCATTTCCTTACTTGTTTAATGTAGAAAACACTGTGAATAATAAAGCATCTTACATATATGTCACAATATCTGACTAACTGGAACTTAACACACTGGTACATTAGAATGCTTCTGTAACCAAATTCCACAGCCTGGAATCATAATATTATAAATTGACCCTGTTTTCTGTGTATTTCGTGAAAAAGACCGGACTACAAAGATAGTACAGGCCTCATGAACCTGGGTCTACATGTATTAACAATAATCTAGAAGTTGGCTGCTATTTGTGATAAGGACACCACAGGACAAGCAGCAATAAGCTTCCAACAACCAAAGTTATCCCTTTGCATGCCGTGAAGGCATGTAGGGACTGGAGGTATAGCTCCACACATTCTTAACTTTGGCAACAGAGGTGATCAGTGGTCAACGTCATGCCCTTCTACTTTGTCCTTCTCCTCCTTAGGGGAAAAAAACCCTGGTACCCTGGGTGGCCCCACAGCTGGTGTGAATGCTTTGGAGAAGAGAAATATAATCCTGCACCTGATAGGAATCAAACCATGATTCCTCAGTCATCCAGACTGTAGCCTAGTCACTTTACTGACAAATAAGCCTCCATTAATTCTGCTATATTTTTGCATGTATTTGCTGTAAGAAAACCTGACTAGGGAAATGAATCTTGCAGAATATCACCTTGAAGGCACTGGACTACCAAACACCAAGCAATGGTATCTTTCATTTGGCAATGCTCATTATACTATTATCACAATTGATGAATACATAAAATATGATAACAACATTCTTCATCCAGTACATACATGTATACAAGATGTTGCATGCAAATTCATCACAAAAGTTATGAATGGACAAATTAACACTGGAACAATGATGCAAAATACAATATTGTTATATAACCCCAATTGAACTCCCAAGACAGCATCCAAATATTGATGGTGGGGTTCAGTCAAATTAGCACCCATCATGGTAACTCAGTGCTGGAACATTCTTGAGCATGAATATGATCTGCTTGTGTTACATCCCCTAGACCTTTATTTCATCTACTCCATTTCAAATTGTTGAACATCATGCTATACAAGATACTCCTGAGAGATGTCATTTAGCATAAATATGATGTGCCCATTAAGTATAGTCATTTGAGAAACATACAATATACACTTTATTGTAACACAGGAATTAAAACAGCTGAAACACATGATCATTACAAGTCACAACAGTGCTTCATTCACAGAGTGTCAAGATCATTATGGAGGGGAAAAAAATATTAATTATATCATATCTGCCCTTTCTCATTTTGTCAGACTGATTACACATTCTGCTGTTTTACAATAATTTGCACCATAGCATAGAATATCTTTAACAAAATGTGACTTGCAATGCTTTCACACCAAAACTTTCAAATAACACATATCAGTGGCATTCACTCTAAAAATACCACTGGCAATTGTGGAGAACAAGAATAAATAGTAGGCCTACCAGGGTAATTTAATGTGACCCACGTAATTGGAGTTTTTCTTATAATTATAACAGAAATGATTATTCCAACAGATTTGAATGCTGTTCACAAAGTAATCTGTAATATGCACAAAATATACATATGAGAAACTCAAAATTCACAGTGTAGTCACTCTTTCACAAAGACCAGATATCCAAATTCTGTATTAATTACGCATTTACACTGGTACACTAATTAATGGTAAAGCAACAAACAGCTAGTTTCAAGCACTGAGATATGGCAGGCAATATTTATTTCATGCGTCTTCTTAAACACAAAATTAATTCAATCAGGCCAGTCATTTCTGCTAAGTGAGATATCTCATACCTAGCAACAAAAGAACTAATGTGCATAGTTAAGTATTAATATCATCACCATTCCAGAACAGCTTATGAGCACTGCCTAACTCATTACATGTGTGTGTGTGTTCAGAGAGACAGAGATCAAGTGTATGTATTTTATTCTACAATATTCTTTTATTTACTTTGACAGCTGCTGTTTGTCATGTTCTGCTCTTACTTTTGAATGTGTGTGGGCAGTCAGCTGAGTTGGATATGTTGGTATAATCATTAAGTTGACAGGAAGCGGTAAACAGTAGCTGGCGGTTAAATTAATGACTGTACATGCTACATTAATTCAGCAACTTTATACCCAAGAAATAATGTCAAGAATATCATTGAAGAAGTTCTAAAATGTCATCAAGGGCAGACTGAAACACCCAAAAATTGTACATTCTGCTGACAGTGAGGTTAAAGGAAATACTTCATGTGCAGTTTGAAGTCAGTTTACTTCCTAGCACAATGGACCAAAATCCATAGTAATTTATTTGGTGCTGCTTAAAACATTTCCTGGTCAACAAAACTACTGACATTTCCTTCAATTTTAAGATAGCAATATTATAATACAAATTATCCCATGTCTACATGGAGCAGTAATAATGCTTCAGTAATAACCTTTCATCAAGATAGCAATCTTCCATGTAACTGGTCAAATGAATGTGGATACTAACCACTATTTGGTGAACCACACACATATATGACAGCCCTTCTTGGATATAAAGATTAAGTTAAATTTGTACTTGTGTTTAAAAAACATATGAGAAGGTGGAAGCATAGTTCCACACATCCTTAACCTTAGCACTAGCATGAGCTCAGTGCTTAGTTTTATGGGCTGGCTGCTTTGCATCCAAAGAAAGAGCCTCTTACTACACAGTGGAAAGGTGTCTGAATGGGATCTAGACCAGTTTGTACAAAGTGCATTCTTTCTTCCAGTCCTGAGTATAGTCACTGCACTGACTGTGCTATTCAAACAGTGGTGGACAACAACAAAAAGACAAAGATTACAACTGCACATCTTACAAGACTCTATGTAATCCACACCTTGATGACGATCGAATAACATCCATTCTTTTCGATGGTGCTCCATTTTCATTTTTAACACTTTTGTAGACCTTCAGCAATAACTAGTGTGGTATGTGAAAACTGAGGGTCAAACAATGGTATTGTTGGAGATTCAAGTCTTCTACAATGTTATGCCATGTCATCTTTAGCAGTCAAAATAGTGCAACATTTCAGAAAACTTAAACCTTTAACTTGAGAGATAGATGGAGATAACCTAATAGCCTGGAACTAAAGTAAACTAAAGTTGATGCAAAAGGCACTGCAGACATAGTGCATACTTTGGAATGTGTTAGTCTTTTCTGTTTGAAGAAGAAACTAAGTATCATTATTTGTACCTGTCTGTCTTCAGAATGTTATATTTTTGGGAAAACCTTTCTGGAATACTTGACAAGAAAACTTAATGTGCTGTGAACAGTTGGTAATTTTTCTCAGAAATATGTCCTGTATGTGGTATAAGACAATGTTTTATGCAATTATATCTATTTACAAATGATGGCTCTTACATAGGAACCTAAGCAGTTCTGGAGAAGTAATATGCAATATGCTATCTGTGACTCAAATTCCTGGTTAGATAACAGTTTTCACTCATTTGTTAAAGGTTTTCTAAGTGGAGAGCGTCTGTACATTTAGAAGAATTCCTATCAGGGATTTTCAATTTTGTAAATTCTAAACATGAGGATTTGCTCTCTGTTCTGCAGTTTACTTGTGCAGTTCTTCTGGGGAGGGAAACGTATGAGTGAAAAGATCTTTATTCTGAATTTTCTGATCTTTTAATAGCCTAGTGTCAGCAATGAAGCTTAGTGTCAGCAGTCATAGGTTGTTTAAAGTCCCCCACATCCTTCTTTTTCCAGTTTCATAAAATTTAACATAAGAAGAAATTGTGATTATAACACAGGTTTTCCATAGGCATAACATAATTATGATTATGTACTGAACACCACTGATACATGCAGTGACAGAACATTTTACACAGATAATTTGCATTTCAATAAAAATTAACATGAAGTGGTTCTTATTTAAATACATCTGTAAAAGTGGTGTAACAATTTATGTGAAAAAATGTGACTAACATAAATGACTATTTATTAAGATACCATATTACTGTTCACTAAGGACAGTGTTGCAGAATTTATGTTTATTATGACTTAGCACCACCCACCAATCTTAAGTTACATTCAGTGCATTCTGAGAGTAGGTGTAATCAGTATTATTAATAGGCTCTATATTAATGAACTGGAAACTAATAACTTTTCTTGGCCAATTAGTTTTATCTACAGGCTATGTTTATTCCCGTATAAAAATATTCACTGGGATTCTTCACAGAACCCATTCATGTGTCACATCTACATTGTTTTAAATCTCTGCAATAATATATCTGACATATTTTATGACCAAGGCTCCAATCAGTTCCTTTTGTAATGAAAATTTTCTTTTGAATTATGAATCTCAATTCAGTTTTGATACAGAACAAATGAGATGATTTATATCATGTGTGTTGTATGGATAAAAGTTTGTTTCCTGTGGGTTAAATAAATTAAATCTTATAATCCAATCTCACTTACAAGTCATAGAGCCATAATTTCCTCAACCATCCCAAATTTTAAGAGCTTATTTTATCAAAAAATAAAAATGTTTGCTGTTATAGTACACTTGTATACTATGTAGAGTTGAACTCGATTATAACAACCACAGTTTGTATGGCTCCTTGGCTATAGCATTACACATTCTGTGGTACCAACTAATTCCACATAAGGCACATGTTTTTCTGCCTTGCTTAGTACAGCATACATAAGAGCATCTACCTTGGATATAACGACAATGCCAATCATCAGTTTCAGTAAAATTTTCCAAGAAGTATGTACCATTTTGATAATTCTACCATCTACTCATTCTCTACACTTTCAGGTAACTGCCTATGTACATACATACATATGCATTTCATTAATCCATCATACAGCCTTTCTAGGCCTGGAAAATGATAATAGTAACTCGAAAGTAATTTGTGCATATAGATGTTCTACACTTTTCTACTATTGCAGTTAACAGGATACTAATAGTGATAACACAAATAAAAGGAAGGTTTTGAGTATCAAAGTAAAAGTTAAAGTGATAAGACAAATAGAAAATAGAAAATAAAAAGATGATGTGTGTCAAGAATTTGGTCTTGTAAATTGTGCAATCCAAATGATTTGAGAAAACATAACCTAAGTTATTAGTGGGTTTGAACAGAACAGTTCAAGAATAAAGCAATTTTGACTGCAAGAGAGAAATGAGATTGTACCAGTGAGTGGTTCTCTTCTTATCATAACTTTTGTTCTTCCTAAATTTTATTTTTAAATTAATATACTTTTTTAGCATAAACCTGTATGAAACTTTACAATTATAGAGAAGTCATTTTTATTATTTCTACATTTTAGTTGTAATTTAAATTTGAAACGGATCATAACATTAATATTAAGTAATATGACTGCAGGCCTGTATTTTGTCTTGAAATATTTTTCCTTCACTATACCATACACCTCGCTTATAGCAACACTCTTTTATAACGACATAATTTATTCGGTCCCTTCAATGATGTTTCAACCGAGTTTTACTGTTTTTATAGATTTCCTTTAAGAAAAGCTAAACCCTTTTTTTGGCCCACAGCTATTATCCTTCAGTTCATAGAGATATATTTGCATTCTGTAGTTAGAAACTTGATTCACCAACATTTTTAGGTGCAGAGATCTAATTATTGTGGATTAGAACTGAATTATTGTAAATCTTATTTAATTTGTTGCCTCGTAGGAGAATGTTTCATGAGTAGCATGTGGCAAAATAACACATGTGCTTCAAACCTGTACACAAACACAAATGTCTTACTTCATGTTGCAGCAAAACAAAGCCTTTAAGGCAAACAAAGTGTGTTGAACTTAAGAAGTAACATTATTGTTACTACCAAATACCATGCTTAAATTCCGCAAATTTGTTGCTTTGGTTTATAAATAAATTCAAAGACAGTTACAGTTTTTCTTCAAACAGTAACATTTTAGACATAATAATGTACAGTAGTACTTTATTTTCTTCCACAGCAGCAAATGAGAGCTCTTACTGCCTTGGCTAATAGTTATATATCCTGCTGCACATGAAAGACAAGTATTATAGTAATGAGGCTTTAAAATATCCTCTGAGGTCAGCTGCTATATTCTCTGCACTTATTCCAGTGAAAGTAAGAGGAAGATGAGACCTCATTACCTGCAATCTGCCATTATAAGATTACTGAAATTGCATCTACGTCAGACCAGGTGAAATGGAATGATATTTCACTTACTAACAACACAGTTTTATAAATATATTCTTCAATAACAATGCCGCAATTTAATATAGAATTTTCATTAATATAACATATACCTATTTTAATTAACTGTAAAAGTATGGCAAAAACTGGCAAAGAAACAGTGTATGTATTTATCCAACTCAGTATTGAAGGTTTAGGAATTATGACTGGTGCTTTACTTTACCTTCAGAAGTTTGGTAGACCTGTCCTGAGTTTCATTTCCAGAGCAGGGTTTTGTGGTTTCCCTTAGTCCCTGTAGGAAATTATCAGGACAGCATCTTGTAGGTCATTGTCAAATACTTTTCTTCTAATTTTCTTGAAGAAATTTATCACAATTTTCCAACATACCGACATCAGTACAAGCCTCATCTCCTAGCAACATATTTTACCCAAAGAGTATCTATGCAATCGTGGATGAAAATACAAAACGTCATTTGCGCCTCTAAAAGGTTTATTAGCACTGTTTCGTTGTTAACTCCAAGACAATTATTTCAATATTTATATATTTACATTATAGAACTTTTCATGAGCAAAATGAAACTGATTGGAACCTCAGTTCTTACCCATTCCTCTTCAGGAACCCTGGACACACACAAACCAGATATAAGCTAAGAATTTCGTTCTCAGTCGCAAATTCACAAGGTAGGCACTAGCTCCATTAGTTTTCCACTCCTTACAGTGATATAATGATTATTTCAATATTTTATCACTTCCATCTTGGAATATGGTTGTCCAACATTTCAGCATGTTTTGTTATAAAATTTAAAATTTCCCTAAAAATTAGAATACTGAATGGTTATGCTGTCAATCGAGCATCATCTGGAGTTGAGCATGATTATGAAACTTCCTACAAATACAAAAACGGGAAGTAATGTTGTTGCTGTGCCAGCTGCATGTGACTTTTCATCACACTGTCCTGCAGAAATAAAAGACAACATTCAAATAACACACTTACATATCATAAAATGCATAAAAAATTACTTACAGTGGCTGGAAACAAGCCGAAAAGTTGCTTTAAGAAAACATTTCATTTAGAACAGAAGTTGGAAGCCATATTTTATACTTACGATTCAGTTTCACCAAAGGATATTCAAGCTGGGCAGACTGAGATTAAATTACATTATTCTTGAGGTACTTGTGGTAGTACAAAGAGAACAGTGAGGAAAATAATTATGCAAATTGAAGGTTGTTTGAGATAAATTATAATACTGGGATACCAAACTAGTTCGAGCACAACTGTGCTTTTGCATATGTGAAGTGTAAAAATAATGAAACATGTAAAATATTGAACATGGTATTCTAAAACTGTGCTACACAGATACAGTTATTTGTTTCTGGAATACAACATTAATATAATTTTATAATAAAACTACAAATTCCAATGGTGAATTCTTACCCCACAGAACATTCTTTAAGCTTCAATTCTACAGAAAATAAAGAAATGTAAGTCATACTAACTGTATGTGGCATTTTACTAGAGACAACTGTGAACATTAAAAGGATATATTTTGTATTTGTATTATAAAGAACTAAGCTCATTAATATTGAGTATGCTTAGGTTGATCGTCCTGAAAGTGGTACAAATTTTCTGTGTCTTATATCAATGAAGCCAACAGAGCTTAGCAGCACAAACTGCACAGCCTCATTAACATTCACTGTCAGTGCCAAATCAATGGGTCACTGAACTTTCAATGTTTAATTTCTGAAGTAATCTGTTACACATTTTACAAATGTTGAATTGTACATTGTGTGAGCTTTGTCACTTGCTACAATGTACAGATTGAAAACATACCTGCACAATTGAGTATGACAAATACAAATATCAGGACAGTTCTAACACAAATATTCTTGGAATGAAAGTGCCATGTGGTTGAAAAAGTTCCCATGAACTTGTGCAAAGTTTATGAAACCTTGCTTGATGCAGGGTTCAGTGGCGCTGAATGGCCAGTTGTGAATCCAGATATAGTTGTCATGTGATGTGGAAATGAAAATGCAAGACTTGACAGGTCTAACAACCATGTTCACTCTCTATTGCATTGTGACACATAACATCAAGGACAATTTTGGGACCACTATTCTGCAGTGAATCTACACATACACACCACTGGCCTGATGGATGTACAGCAGTACATTGGTGATGTATAAGCTACTAAATATAGCAGATTCCCAGGAAAAAATCAGAGCCTGTATTGAATGAAGAGGCAAAAATTATGTTTTAGTATTCCTCCAATTTTAGTGGTGCACCACTATTAGAATGGAGCATTCACCATTGAGGATGGCTTATTTTTCTTGGATCTGACAGTCATAATATAAATACAACTTTTAGTACCATTATCATTTATGGAATGGGCATTCTTTAAATTTTAATTTGACATACATGAGAGCCAAATTTTCTAGAAGTTGTCATATGAAATTTCTAAATTTTAGAAAATTGGCTTTTTATTCAGTGTGTGTTACCAGTCATGTTGTTTATAACATACCATTTAATGTGAGGTTGAAAGCCCACTCTACTGAGGATGGTGGATTAATATTTCGCTTACAGCTCTCAGCAATACTCGCAACCTGCAGGGGACCTCCTCCCCCTCCACCTTCACCAACAGAGGCAGTTGTGGTATCTGTTGCCATGTATATGAAGCAAAATCGACGAGCTCCCACTGATTTTCGACTTGTGGGAGATGCAATTAAATAATTTATTCCATTATCTTCCCAATTGCCATGACAGGAGTAAGCTGTAAATGACCAGAGAGAAGTCCATCAGTTTGGGTCACATCATCCTTTTATGACCACAAATTAACAAACAATGGCATTTATTTCTAGGAACAAATTCTGAGACTGAAAGCTTTTGATATAAAATAAATCTATAAACTATTGTTTGGTGAATACAGACAACTGTTGATGAAAGCTTACAGAGCTCAACGGAAACACAAGACTATGAGACAGTAACAAAACAATAACTCACAAATAACAGCAAAAACATCAAATGAAAGAAAGAACAAACAATCAGTCCAGACATTGTCGGTGTCTGTTGTCACTCAATTCCACTCAGAAAACTAACACATAATACACTGTCTAATATTCTTGGCCTGACAGGACAAAAATTCAAAGGACTTAACCAACAACAGTGGCTATGAGAACTTACTCATTGTTTCAGCAACACTACAGGAGGAATGAAACTGCATGGTGTTGACTTCAGTGCATCCAACAGTCAAGCTCTGGAACTGTAGGTCATTGCATGGGGTAATGCTGGTTTCAGTGTCAGAGACAACATGAGCACCTCCATTTGGCCTAGAATTAGCATGCCTTTCCCGGGACAGTCCCGTCACAATATATCGACCAAGATATGGACATGGGCGTAAGTGTGGTTTTGCAGCTGTCAACAGAGACAAGAATTTGTCTGTTTTATCATTGATGAACTCTGATCTGGGGGTCAGGTCTTGTGGAATGGTACAATGCTTCAGTTGTGTACCCTTCCACAAGACATGACACCTGCATCATGCTTTGCTACTATGTTTAATATAAGTAGTTATTGGAATCAGTTTACCTTCTAATATTTTGTGATAAGAATTAAAAAGATATGTCAACCCATTCTACTGTCTTAAAGCATCACAAGTGTTAATACAGAAAGTGAAATTAAAATAAAGTATTCAGATTTTTGTTTGGGTTGCTGCACTGTATAGCCATACAAGTAGCTACCACTGTCTCTGAGGATAGTGTTGCCTCCAACTTCAGGAATATTTATCCTAAATATGAAGCAGCACATTCCTCAAGAATAGTGGTAACCACCTATGAGCCACCTCTGAGTATATATATCACAATCCAAAAAACAACAATGTAAACTTTCACTGCTGAAAAAAATCTCAATCTTAAAATATGTTATTTCCATTACTCTAGCTTTTAATGGTCAAGGACATTAATAGAATGTGGTCCTGTTTTAGTGTGGAATGCAGTACAAAGGATATCGATTTTGGATCCTTAATTTAATATTTTAAATATACCTCAAATAATTAAGAAATTACCTGCCTTCTGTAAACTTTCTGGGTTCATTATCATGTTCAAACGTTCCCAACAATGGAACATATAGTGAATCCGTTTTTAATAATATCTTATCGACAATACACTGGAAGGTTCATGTCTTGTGGAATCCTACACTATGTTGACTGGTAAATAGCCATCAGTGTTTTCAAGTACCATGGTGCTTTGGACCTCGAAAATGATGGCTTTTACTCCTTCAAAACAATGGTGACCAATCAATGTGGAGTAACATTACAGGAGTCTTGAATCTTCACCACCTTTGCTGTGAGAACTTCAAACGTCACACTGTTTTTAAGTCTCTTTCTAATAAAATTATTTCATTACATATGTTACTGAATTTTATTAGCAAAGGTAGTTATTTACATTTACATTTCTTATATGTCATTCATTACATTAACTTAAGAATGTTTTTTTTTTTTCAAGAATAATTCACAAAAACTCCACAGTATGAAATATTCATGTACTTTCTCCCCCTTAATCATATAGTTCATAATTGGGAAAACGAGGAAAATTAATGTGAATAAAAATCCAACTGATGCAACAGTATGCAGATATTTATTGCAAAGCTACTCTACATGTTTCAGGTGTCACAGCACCCATCATCAGGAGTATTAAAAACTGTACCCGCAGCCTCCGGTACAGGTCATACTACTTGTACCGCTACTCCCCTCAGACATGGTCTGTTCAGGACTGGTTTGTGCGAGTCACATGCGACTTGAACAAACTGTTGCATCTGTTGGATTTTTATTCACATTGAATTATGATGCACAGAACCATGAGCTTAAAAAAATGAGGAAAAATAAATTTATAGACACACAACTACTTTTTATAGTATTGTTATCATCTTCTTAACTTACTGATGAGTGTTATAAAAGGCAACACGGCTGGATTGAAATTTTGAGACTGGCAGGCTTCTTCAGGAACGAGAGCCTCTGAATCTGAAAGTCAAAGCAAAGTTGCAGGAATCTATAATTGCAATAAACCTATAAAGCTGGCAGTACAAAGTGTCAGTTAGCAATACTTGTGACATAATTCATTTTTAAATTATAAATTCCTAGTAATTCACATATTGCTTTAAATATAAAGAATGAGGATTAAATTATTAACCAAATATTTCAATAAGAGAACTACTACTTGCCATTCAGGGAGTCATTCTTAGATGTCAAAAATTGTATCATGTGTATTCGCGCACAAAGTGTATAGTGTCGTCATTTAGGCTGTCCAAGTGCCATTGAGGTTCAGAAATTACACAGTATTTCTTGCTAGAATTTGGTGCTGTGTGCCTACACCAAAAGTTGTCAGGTGCATTTCATGTTGATAGTACAGCTTGACTGGTACTCTATGTAAGTCTTTAATCAACTGTACCAATTTTCTCAGTAATGTCTCATCAGGCAAAAATTTTATTTATGACATGAATGTTCACTGGTTATGTGATAATTTCATTGTGAACATTTGACTTTGCTGTGTAGTAAATAAATACAATGACAACCGTACATTCTGTAATTCCTAATCAGATTTCTTAATGTCAGACGTGTATGTAAGATGGAATATCTAATAAAATTATCTAATAAATAATAAAAGCAAGTTGTGATAATATTAGTAAGCCCCTTGCCTACATTCTTAATATTTCACTGACACAAGACATACTCCCAAACTGATTGAAATATTCCATCATAAAACCAATTTATAAAAATGGAGATAAAGCACAAATTTCGAATTATAGATCTATTTCTCTACTTAGGGGATTCTAAAAAATCATGGAAATTGTGATATCTCGAAGATTAAAGCAACATCTAGGGATGTGTAATATATTAATTTCAGAACAATATGGTTTCCGAGATGGAGTATCAACCAGTGATGCCATTTATAAACTTATAAATTCTGTTTATGAAGCATGAAATAGCAAACAATACACGGCTTGCATTTTCTGTGACACAACTATTTGGAACTCTAGAAGACAGAGAGTATCCTTAGAATACAGAGCAACCCATTGCTGTAAGTCAGACTGTGAGTTGATGAAGTGCAGAGATCCTCAAGGTTCCGTCCTGGCCCAGTGCTGTTTAAGATGTATACAAATGAGCTCCCAAAAATTATGGATAAACTCACACACACCATATTATATGCAGATGCCACTAACGTTACAGTAACACCTACTAATTATAATGATTTACAGAAAAAGTAAACATAACTGTTCAACTTATTACTGAATGGTTTCAAATAAACAGATGTGTATTGAATAAGAATAAAATATTTGCAATTAACTTTTCATTGGCTAAAACTTTGACTCATACCTTAAATATAATACTTGATAATCAAAATCTTACTCTTACAGATTCAATTAAATTCTTGGTTATGCATTTAGTTAGCAACGTATCATGGACATTCCACATGGAAAATTATTGAAGAAACTGAGCTTAGCATGCTATATGATGAGGAATTTATATTACTATCTGAATCTAGACAGTTTATTTTGCACATTTTCAGTCATTGTTGCAATTCGGGATAATTTTCTGGGACTCAACTACAAATCTACATAAGGCACTTACAATGCTAAAGAGAATAAAGAATGATGTGGGGATTAAAACATAAGATATTTTGTAAAGAGAAATTTAAGAAATTTATATATCCTTGAAATGATGATGTTTGTCATTAAAAATCCTGACAAGTATCAACCTAATGTTGCAATTCGTGGTGAAGATATGAGACAAAGAAACCAACTTCATTTAAAAATCAGTAAGACTATCCTCAGTACAAAAGGTTGTCTGCTATTCCTCTATAAGGATATTTAATAAACTTCCATCACACATTGTACAACTATGTGGAAACACAATGGCCTTGAAGAACACTCTAAAAATTTCACATAAAAAATGCCTTTTATTCAGTGAATGAATTTATGTCAGGTAACAACAATGAGGAACAGTTCAAATTTTAAGAACGGAAAGATCATGAACAACGGCACAATATATTATGTACATTTGTAAAACTTTTTGACACAATAATTTGTAATAATTTGTAATACTCATATAGCAAACTGTACATAGCTGTTGGACTATGACAAGATTGTATTTTACAATCAAATTTTTTATTGTATTGTATTGACCAATTTTATATTCAGTTCAACTCAGTTCGAATAAAAGATCTGTGAAATGTGAATTATGTAAATGTAAATGTAAATGCAACTTCAATTCGTGAATAATAGTCAGTACTTACCATCCTGCTGCATCTCAATTACATGCCCATCCCTCTTGTAGAATACCATACAGACATAACTGCTCCGGCTGTAACAGGTAAGAAAAAAATGCAGACATAATTGTCCTGGCTGTAAGAGTACAAACACCATACAGACTTAAAATATCCTGCCTGTAACAGCATGAAAACCACACAGACATAACTGTCCTGGCTGTAAGAGGTATGAACACCATACAAATATGACTATCCTGACTGTTATAAGTATGAGCACCATCACAACCCTGGCTGCAACAGCTATGAGCACTATACACATGTAACCACTCCGGCTGTAATAGGTGAGAATCCCTCAACAAAAAAATGCATTTTTAAATATTTTTTTACCATCCACTTCACTTCTTCATTTACCCCATTTATTATAGGCACATGTGTTTATAATATATCACTGCTTCTTAAACTCATGATTCAACAGTTTTAATTTGTCTTGTAAGTAATATGATGTGGGCTAAGAGAAGATTTTTTTCTTTAAATAATTTTGCAGGCTGTAAAAGTTCAGCACCGTTTTATAAACTTCTAATTATACACTCTGACAGTCAAGACAACGGTATATTTCGTGAGTGCATAGTGACTGGGTAGTGTGAAATTTATTTCCATTTCTTAATACATCAAGACTGTTATTTAGAGTTCACTAGAAAATTCAGCAGTACTTGGGTCGCTTTTTTGAAACACTGTATAAAGTTCAAGCCATTGGATAGCTCCCCTTTTGGTTACTTTTTAATTTCCTGTGATTAACAGCACCGAAATGGCTGTCATAAAAATATGTAACGGGGAAGCAAAACTCATGCCACTGAATGTTGGTTCTAAAAGTTTGCATGGTAACAGACCTTTGAAAAATATGTAAATGTCATTACAGCACTCCTCTTTTGGAAAGTTCAAAAATAATACTTTAGGATGTGTTGCCATGTTGACTGGTGCTTACCAACGTTTTGGAGGTGCCTGCTGCTTCCATATTCTGGATTTAAGTAGTTTTAGAATCCTTGGGCTACAAAAATGATCATTTTACATATTCGCATTACCATGACAATTTTCAATACTCTCATAAAACTTTACCCCAATTTTTATTACGTTTTTCCACCCTTTGTTTAACATAACAAATATCTCCACTTTTGCCCTTTCATTTGATAATCAGAACTAAAAAAATACATGGATGTGATTGGCTAAATTTTCATTTAATGAAACTTATTTTTTTATAACTGAAGAATAAAAAACCAACTAGATGCCACTTGTTATTTTATTGTACTTCTTATAGGCTCAACAAGTTTCGGGCATTACTATGCCCATCATCAGGAGCTCGCGACTATGACGTTGATTATCACATTGGTCGTATCGTTCTTGGTTTGCTGTGTGTTGGAGTTTAGGCGCGGTTAGGCTGGAGTAGTGTCCGGGTTACAGGCTTGAGCCTGCAACCCAGACACTACTGTTGTGAATAAGGTCTGGCACCTCCGGCTTCCATAAAATTCAGGGAATTTCTTGACTATATTCTGAAGGACCCTGTCCAAGGAGCGGTTTGTGAAACATGAAGCTACATTTAGCTATCGTATGAAGCAGGGGCTACATTCGACCGATGAAGACTAAAATAAAAATTCTTATATCTACGTTTAGGCACCGAGACACCGAATTTAACAGAAATGTGTCGAATATTTTCGGAGATAAAACACAATAAAATAATAATAATAAAAATAAAACAAGCGAGTGCACATGAGATCGCAATTATGCTTTAATTTTGTATACATTATCCCTTTGGTTACGAATGGCCCACAGGCCTGTACGGGTATTTAATTATCCAGTGGTATGAACGGTCCATACGCCTACGTACGACCAGTAGCATTTATACAGATAACAAGTAATGATATTAACAGATGTTTTAAACAGAATAAATTACAATTATTTTTGACACTCCATTATGGCTAGTTTATGCAACAAAATAGAAAATGAAGACAGAACAGAGAAATGAGCACACAGAACTGGGAAATACGTATAGACCACCCTATATATAATATTCGACGTTGAAAGTAATATTTGGATATTTGGCCTCTGTGGTAATGTAAATCGGTCTTCTGCCCACTGAATACCCTCCCAATAACACTGTACGGTCGCTACATCGAGAACTTTGATGTCTTGAGTCTTTTTGCTGTCTTTTTTAAGCGTGGCAGTGGTCTCTCCGGGGGATCTGCTTATTACGAACCTGTATTTCCCCAAGAGCAGTAGCTTATGGTTCTACGTAATACTATATCTGCCGAAGAGTACGTGAACTGTTTATTGGTCTTTCACATATTATACACTCATATAAAGAAACAGCTTGAAGGAGATGCGGCAGTGGTAGTGAGGATCTTGGCAGGGAAGTAACCGGAGTGAGTAGCTAAGAGCTGGACGACCAGGAGCAGTGGCATTTGTTCTTAGGCTCCTCATTACACCCACTCGAGGTCCACCCATTCTCCGATTCAAACAGTGCCATGGGGTTTCTCTCATCGTTAAGGTGGTGGACGAGTAAAGCTGACCACACCTTCGACTAGTGCCGAAATAAGAACGATTTAATGTTTAGCTTCACCCACCCTACAATACACAGCAGCATAGCGTTTAAATACTGAGATAGTCCCCCCCCCGTACACACACACACACACACACACACACCCACACACACCCCTACGAGCAGGCCTACAACGAGTTACACACAACCTCCATATGTAGACCTATAAATACGGCCGTATTCTTTTTGTTCCTATGAAGGCATTCACTGTATCACTTTCATCTTCAGGCCTCTGAAGGCTGAAGGACCGTTGTTAAAAGCCAGTTGAAATTATTCTGTAAATACACGCTCGTTTCACAGCCTAGGTTTTGAGAATAATTTCTTCCCCTCAGGTTTGCAGAATCAAATTCATTACGTATATCCCATCTGTCCAGCTGTGCTATGTATGAAGTTCTGCCATTTTCAGTCTGCTTAATATGATAAACGTAATAATATTTGATGAAGGGCACAGACCACAACGATCGTCGCAATTCAATTGCATTCATCCTCCTTTTTATATATAAATATTCAATTGTAAGAAAGTCCTGTGTATAAATGTTCGTTATGAATTGTTGCTGTCAACCGCGCAACACCAAGCACGCAGCTTTGTTGTAGTCACAAACTTTAATCGTATGAATATCATTCACGAGGACACGTAAACGTGAGTAACTAGCAGACTGTACAATGCATAGTCTTCTTTGAAAGGAGGTGGCTGCTCAGTTAGTCAAGGAATTCCCACTCAAAAAGGTCCCCAAACGTTTATCGCTGACCGACCATGTAAAATGTTTTTTTGACGCAGTTTGCAAAAAGTATTGCGCACTGTAACTAACAAGAAGCAAAATATTGATGAGAAACGAAGGAAAACTTTCAGACATTTAGATACTCAGAAATGTTTCCGTTTTAAGTACAACGACATAATATGAAAGATGTGTTTCGTTTCCACCTAATGTTTTGCATTATGTCCTCCAATGTTAACAGCCAATGGTTTACCTCTACTCTTTTGTAAGTTTTATTGCAAAGTAAGTATGTACAGCATGTTCAAGGTCAACTTACAAAATTGCTCCCTTAATTAATTTGAATAAATATTTACAGAGCGACACAAGTGAAACAGAAGTGGATTTAAATATAAGTGTAAATAACGGCAGTGAAAAATTAAAAAAAAAAACACTGCGATTTTCGGTAAGCTTATTAGAGCAGCATTATGCTACGGCCGTTCATATTTATAACCTTTACGATGTAGGCACCAAGTTCTCGTTACAAATATGACTCACATCAATTATTACATTATAATGTGAGTTCAAATCCTGCAGGCAGGATAAATCAGGCAGTACATTGGCTAGGCAAGGGTTTGTATTACTGAGTATTGGGGTTCGATTTCTGTCAGGCGTCAAGAAATAATTTTCTTCTCTAAAGCTTGCGAAATGGCTTGGAGGCCCATTGCACCCCCTGTCCACAGGACATCGGTGTGTTCTTGGACTAGTCACATTCTGAGATTGGATCATCGGCCTCTTCTGCAACGTCGATAAATATTTAATTCGACACGCTGTCGTATCCAAGAAGATGAGAGCTTTGAGAATCTAAAATATCGCATGGTGCCGGTCGCGCTTTTCAGGGGGACAAAGCGGCCGGGGCATGAAGCTAACTACTCGCCTCCGTTTAGTACAGGGATTACGAGTACGGGGGATACATAACTGCATTCCCACGGAAAATCTGCATGGCATGGTATTTAATTAAGTACAGGTACTACTTAACTTAGTTTCCAAACAAAATGTCCTCAACCATATCCCAGACATGGGCAATGACGATTTCGGTACTTGGCGGTCTAGAAATGACAATAATAAACTGGCTATAATTTCAAGTACACGCTATTGTACAAACCTGTTCAGACCCTTTATGGATAACATTAATCTTGTTCGCACTTGATACTTGTATATAATAATATGGAATCTACGTGGCTATCATCTACGTAGGGGTGTAAAGAAAATTCAAGTTCGGTACAGTTTTCAGTGTGTGTGTGTGTGTGTGTGTGTGTTTGTGTGTATGTATGTATGTATGTATGTGTGTGTGTGTGGTGTGTGTGTGTGGTGTGGTGTATGTATGTATGTGTGTGTGTGTGTGTGTATGTATGTGTGTGTGTGTATGTATGTATGTGTGTATGTGTGTATGTATGTATGTGTGTGTGTGTGGTGTGTGGTGTGTGGTGTATGTGTGTGTGTGGTGTGGTGTGTGTGTGTGTGTGTGTGGTGTGTGGTGTGTGTGTGTGGAGCTCAGAACTTCCTCTCACCCACACGTACTCAAGCATATGACCAATTTACCCCTACAAGCACCGATAAATTTATGGTTTCAGAGAAGGTCGTCATTCGAGCTTAACTTCTCTCACCAAAACGAAGCAATAAATGGTTTCAGAGCCACCATAAAATAGTAACAAAAATAAACCGAAAGTAGAAGGAATTTCATATAGGATACTGCCATCCACAGCTCAGCTATAGACAAATCGTCCATTCTGCGAATATTTCTGAACCATTATAATACGAAGAGTTTTGGAAATCGAGACAGAACGTGGGGTGACTTTCAGAAGTGCTCATTTCTGAGACTCCTGTTAAAATGAAGGGAACATTCTGGTTTCCGAAGAAGCAGTTTTGTTAAAGAGCAACATCCCTAATGGAAATTTTCTCTGACGCGTCTGCATATGACAGAGAGTGAGGCAGGGACTCACACGTATGATGAAAACGCCAGTTATAATTTCCTTCCACAGGCAATCTTTTCAAACAGGCCAGTGGGCAACTCCAACAAAGCTCACTTCCGGCAACGCGACAACTGCTGGCCTGGAATGGCTGTTCCCTACTTTTGGATTTATATGACAGTAAATATTCCCTTCTTCCTCTCCATCTTTCACTCCGCCCCGCCAAATTCGTCTCAAACCTCTTTCGACTTCACAGCCCTATTTTGAATATCCCAGCCTGAAGTTCAAAATGTAAGTCACTCTGTGGCAAACAAATAAACAAACTACATAGAACAGAGTCCTTCTAGGAAACAGTTCCTCAGTTAATTACGAAATTCCACAAATTTTATGGGACATGATAGTTCATTACCGCCCTCACAACAGCCTGCAATTATTCCTTATCCTGAACCAGACGAAAGCAGTCTGTGCTCTCCCATCTTGTGTCTCAGGTTCCATTTCAATACTTTCCCCCTGTATACGCAAAGGTCTACCAAGTAGTCTCCCTCCTTTGGGGTTTCCCACTAAAACCTTGTATACATTTCTCTTCTCCTTCTGCTGATCACTCCAGTGATATTTGGTGATTACACCGCTTAAAATTTGCATGTTTATTTCTAAGTTGTAAAAATGTTCGCTTTTCTTACACCAGTTTTATCTCCATATAAACATGCCGAGGCTGTCACTGCTTCATAACATTTAGAGTTTGGCACTTTTCTCACTCTCACAATTTCGAGACAGGTTAATATGGCGCTTTCCGTTGTTCTACTCAGTCCATTAAAGTGAATGCAAAGTTAATGCTTGAACAGTCCACGCTTTCTTCCATCAGATTGATCGTTCATAATTTTCTTCCCATTCGTTGTTTTTGAATCATGCAGCTTGAAAAGCGTCATTAAATAAACTGAGAGAAAACTAACATAAGTGAATCGAGATTCGTAGATAATACGGGTTTTATCAAATAAATTTATAGAAGGTTTGGTTTTAAAGACAGACGTTGACGCGAAAAACAAGGCAGCATGAGAAAGGGACGAACTAGTTAAGAAATGTCCGCAGAGCGTAACACTACTCCGTTATTCCACCCGGGCGCTAAATTCATGCATAGTTTCCACAGTCTTGCCCCGTGCTTTAACGCGCATTGTATCTCCGTACCTTCTAACCAATCACAATCGATCATCATCGTATTATCGTAAGTGGCGACTTTACAATCGGCACGTCTTAAACGTCGATACTCGAAGTTTACAATCGTTATTGCTCGATGCTCAAACGTTTCTTGAACCTCAGCACCTACCTCACGGAGAACACAGTCTCTGTCAATTATAAAGATCAGCAATTCTAAGAGATGATACACGTACGTAGGTATTCATTTAAAGTGTACCTTAAGTTTCGTCCGATTGTAATCAAAATCTAAAAGTTTCGACAAATTTGGGTAAGAACCACCAATATGAAGTTTCATGAAAGTCGCTGTAATACCTGCGTAAGGATAGATAGATAGATAGAAATTATATGGCTAATGTACTAGATTAATGTGAAACATCTCTAATACATATTTAAACTTTCTCCGCTTTGAAGAATAAAAGACCAACTTGATGTCACTTGCTATTTTATTTCACTTCTTATGTACTCAACATGTTTCGGACATTAATATATCCATCATCAGGAGCTTGCGACTGTGCTGTTGAATTACC
>Ga0123357_10000813_pt1 | contig 31532 bp, 29 predicted proteins | sample TergutEmb28metaG_FD_89873 | JGI IMG/M metagenome (GOLD analysis project Ga0123357, IMG submission 89873) | Embiratermes neotenicus P4 segment gut microbial communities from Petit-Saut dam, French Guiana - Emb289 P4 | ecosystem: Host-associated > Arthropoda: Insects > Digestive system > Gut ...
CGATCCTTCGTGCAACGAATCCTGAGGCATTCAAGGAAGTCATCGACATCTTGCGTTACTTCGTTCTCATCAACGACGACCTCATCTTAGCTGGTGGTGAGGAGTCCGGTTTGGCAAAGAGGCTTAATTATGAGTTCCGGGATAGAGGCTGGCGTGAGGGACGCGTCGATACCCAGATCAAACTGATATTGAAGCTTATGCCCTTCGCTGACGCCGGTGAGACGTCAGCCCACGTCGAGGAGTCTAGCGTCACCAATGAGGGCTACAAGGTGGACAACGTTAAAGCGCGCGTCGCCATGGATCTCGAGTGGAACGCCAAAGACGGCAACCTTGACAGAGACCTTGCCGCCTATCGCGCACTGTACGACGCTGGCCTGATCGACGGCGCAATCCTCGTCACTCGAACAGTCGACGATCTTCGTGAGCTGGGCTACCGGATCCGTCTCGAAGCAGGTATGGACGAAAAGGCCGCAAAGAACGTTCTCGGCACGTCGACCACCACCAACACTAAGAAACTCCTCCCGCGACTTCAACGTGGCGATGCGGGGGGCTGTCCGGTGCTGGCAGTGGCTATATGCGAACGTACATGGATTGGCTGGACGATTGGGAACACAGATTCACAAGAAAGATCTATTTTGACAAATTAGATCTTTAACAGTATTGTGGCAATGTGACGCAAGTAACCGCAGTGCCTCTCCGACTAGTGGCCGAACCACCACCGCTGCCACGCGTCGATGGTGGCTTCAAGACGATTCTCGCCGATCCACCTTGGCGGTTCCAGAATCGCACTGGCAAAGTTGCCCCAGAACATCGTCGTCTTGATCGCTACTCCACGCTGTCGATTGATGAGATTTGCGCGCTTGATGTTGCCGCAATTGCGGCCACAAACGCTCATCTTTACCTGTGGGTGCCCAACGCGCTGCTTGCCGAGGGAATGCGCGTCTTGGACTCCTGGGGGTTCCGCTATGTGTCTAACATCGTCTGGGCCAAGCGGCGCAAAGATGGTGGCCCCGACGGGCGCGGGGTCGGTTTCTATTTCCGCAATGTCACCGAGTTGATCCTGTTTGGTGTACGAGGTTCAATGCGCACACTTCCCCCTGCGCGAAGCCAAGTGAACATGATCGAGACCAGGAAACGTGAGCACTCGCGTAAACCCGACGAGCAATACGAGCTAATCGAAATGTGCTCGCCCGGGCCGTACCTGGAATTGTTCGCTCGCTATCCACAAGAGGGCTGGACTGCCTGGGGCGACGAAGCCTCCGATGATGTACAACCGCGGGGACAACAGCATAAGGGGTATATGGGAGGCGAGATGACGCGCATTCCAAGGCTGGAGCCCAACGTCCGCCTCGACGCTGACTTCGCCGAACAACTCAGTGCCAAGCTCCGCCATCAGTACGAGTCAGGATTGAGCATCCGGCAGTTAACGCTTGAGACCGGATACTCCATCGCACGAGTCAGAGGACTTCTTGAACAGGCTGGAACAGTGTTACGCCCGCAAGGCCGTTCCAGCATCCGCCCACCAGAATGTTCTCCGGACAATCCTGAATTGCCGGACGACAACTTCTGGTCATCGGCAGCATAGTACTGTTGTCGTCTATGCGATTGCCCTAGAAGGCAAATTCCTCGTCGGCGGCGGCATAGGCATGCAGGTCCGCCTCATCGAACCACAGGGCCAACTCTTCGGCGGCCTCACCCGGGGTGCCAGAGGCGTGGATCAGGTTGAAGATGGCCCGGATATCACCCGGTGACCGCCAGCCCTGATGGCACAAGTCGCCCCGGATGGTGCCGGGTGCGGCTTCGGCGGGGGCCGTCGCACCGACCAGTTTGCGGACGACGGCAACCGCGCCGTCACCCTCTAGAGCGATGGCCACAACGGGACCCGACTGCACATAGCGGCAGACGGCCGCGAAGGCTTCCTTGCCGATGCGTCCCTCAAGGTCGTCGTAGTGGTCGAGCACCAATTGATCGTCAGCTTGACGCATATTCATGCCGACGATCTTGAGGCCCGCGTCCTCCAAGCGGGAAATAATCCGGCCGACCAAACCGCGTTTGACGGCGTCTGGCTTGAGTACTACTAGTGTGCGTTCGATCATTTCAGCCAAATTACCAGATGGCAGACGCCAAGGCCAGAATGGCTGGGACGCTGACTATCGAAGCGACGGTCGACAACGCCACCAGCGAACTGGGAAAGGTGGTGTCAACGTCGCTTTTCACCGAGAACAAAACCAGGAAAGCCGCCACCGGACAAGCCATCGGAATCAAGGTGGCCATCCGGGCTGTCGCCGACACCGGCAGCACCCACAGCAACAGGATAGCGATCAGTGGCACTAGTAGATTGCGGACGGCGACACCAAGCCACAGCCACCTGTCGCGCAGCAGCACCAGCCACTGGACCTTGGCCAGGCCGGCCCCGACGATGATCATGGACAGCGGTGCCGTCATGTCGCCCAGATAGCTCAGCCCCTCGCCTAGTATCCCCGGTAGCTGGACACGCATCAGGAACAACGCCAGCCCTACGATGATGGCCCAGATGGCCGCGCTGCTGAACACACGCTTCAGCACTTTCGTGGTCTCACTGGGAAACATCGAGTAACCCTGGCTCCAGACGAAGACATTGAACGCCAGCGAAAAGATGATTGTGAAGAACAGCCCGTTGGGACCAAGCAGCGCCTGCACCAGGGGGAAACCCATGAACATCGAATTGGAATACGTGGCGCCAAATCGCAGAGCCCGCTGTTTGTCACGATCCTTGAGCTGCCTGAACACCAAGTAACTGACAGCGATGACGATGGGAAATGATAGGAAATCAAAGACAGCGACGATGCCCAACTCGCGCAGCTCACCGGCGGTGTACGGACGCTGGAAGGCCATGACGATCGTGCAAGGCACCACGAAATTGAGCAGGATGTTGGTCATCCCGCCCACAGCGTCGTCGCTTATCCAATGCCGTTTGGCGGCCCAAAGACCAAGCAGCATGAACACGAACAGCAATCCGACCTGTTCAGCCGCCGTCTGGAAACCCACGGAGCAGAAGCCTATAGCACAACCCTGCCCAGAGGCCACTGCGACGTCACAGAAGCCACGCAAATTTGAGCCTTATCGTGTCGTCGGAGGGTGTCGAGCTGGTTGCTGACGACAGCACACCACCGGCGGACTAGTCTGGATAGCACAAACGATTAGTTAGCTGGACAACGGAGGTAATCCCATGCCGATCAATCCACGCCCCAAACGCCCCGAGATTTCACGCAGCGTAGTCACAGGCGATTTCAGGACCAACTACCACGATGTCGGCAAGGGCTCCCCGGTGGTGATGTTGCACGGCTCAGGCCCGGGAGTCAGCGCCTGGGCCAATTGGAACAAGACGTTCCCGCTACTGAGTGACGATTTCCGGCTGCTGGCCCCGGACATGGCCGGTTTCGGCTACACCCAGCGCGTCCCAGACGCGGTCTACAACATGGACAAGTGGCTGCAGCAGGTGGTCGATTTCTTCGACGTCCTCAAAATCGAGAAGGCCCACCTGATCGGCAACTCATTCGGCGGTGCCTTGGCCATCGCCATGGCCGTCAACCACCCCGAGCGAGTTGACAAGCTGGTCCTGATGGGCTCCATGGGTGTCGATTTCCCTATCACCGACGGCCTCGACAAGGTTTGGGGGTACGAACCGTCGCTGGACAACATGCGTGAGTTGCTCGACATTTTCACATACGACCATTCTTTTGCCACACCCGAGTTGGTCGAGTCGCGTTACCAGGGAAGCATGCAACCAGGCTTCCAGGAGTCCTTCTCGTCAATGTTCCCCAAACCACGGCAAGCGATGGTTGAGGCGATGGCGGCATACGAGGCCGATATACCAAATATCGAACACGACACGCTTATCGTGCATGGGTTGCAGGATCGCGTCATCCCCGCGTCCAACTCACACAAGCTTCTGGAACTGATCCCCAATGCCCAGTTGCATGTCTTCGGCAAATGCGGGCACTGGACCCAGATCGAACGGACGGATGAGTTCTGCGACGTGGTGCGCGCCTTCCTTACGCATCCTTGATGATCAGAGCCTCCCAGGGCGCCAGGTCCTCGACACTCGAGAGATGCCGGCGCCCGGTGTTCGACATCACGATGGCGCCGTCCGCTGGCAATGCTTGGGGACGACGGGCATGCCCTGACATGTTCAAGACAACAGTGTAGGACGGGCCGCTGCCGTCCACCGTTGTGCGGCGATAGGCCATGACGGAGCGGTCGGCGTACAGCGGCTGGAAGCCACCCCGCATCATGGTCTCACATTGGCCACGCCAGGCGATCAACTGCCGGTAGAAGTTGAGCACCGAATCCTCGTCGTCATCTTGCCCGGAATAGTTGAGCCAATCGGTGTTGCTATTGAGACGCAACCAAGGCTCGCCCGTGGTGAACCCAGCCATCTTTGTGCCGTCCCACTGCATCGGTGTGCGGGCGTTGTCGCGGGCCGAATTGCGGATGATCCACCAGCGCAGGGCGGGCGGGATCATGAACCCCTTGAGCATGGCGTCGACGTTGTGGCTCTCGACGTCGTCAAGCTCATCCATCGAGGTGAAATCGCAGTTGGTCATGCCGATTTCCTGGCCTTGGAAGATGAACGGCGTACCCCGCAACGTCAATTGGAGGACGGCCAGCAGCTTCGCGCTACGCTGCCAGTACTTTGTATCGTCACCGTAATGGGAGACGATCCGAGGCTGGTCGTGGTTTTCCAGATACAAGGCGTTCCAGTGCAATCCCTGCTGCCAAGACGTCAACCGCTTCAGTAACTCGCGGGCGTTGAATGGCTTGGGGCCATACCGGGAGAATATCCGATCGGCCTCCAGGTGGTCGAAATAGAAGATCAGGTCAAGCTCGCCGCGCTCCGGGTCACACAGGTCCTTGGCCTCATCCAGCGTCACCAATCCGGTCTCGCCCACCGTGAAGGCGCCACGCGGACCGAGCACATCGCGTTGCAACTCCTGCAGGATGAGGTGGGTGCCTTCCTGCGACTTGTAGTGTTCCAAGCCCCGCAGCAGCGGCAGTCCCTTGCCGTCTTCCAGCGACGTCTTGTACAGCATCGAGATCACGTCGCAACGGAAGCCGGCCACACCTTTGTCGAGCCAGAAGTTGAGAATCCGCTTGACCTCATCCACCACCGCCGGATTGTGGTAGTTCAGGTCGGGCTGCTTCACGTCGAACAAGTGCAAGTAGTACTCCTGACGCACGTCGTCCCACTGCCAGGCGGAACCCATGAAGAAACCTGTCCAGTTATTCGGCGGTTCGCCGCCCGGCTTGCCCGGACGCCAAATGTAATAGTCCGTGTATGGCTCGATCCGTTGTCGGCTGGCCTCAAACCAGGGATGCTCGTCCGATGTGTGATTGATGACGAGATCCATGATGACCCTGATGCCGCGCTGCTTCGCCTCGTCCACAAGCCTGTCAAAGTCGGCGAGCGTCCCGTAACGCGGGTCGATGTCGCAGTAATCAGCGATATCGTATCCGTTGTCAGCGTCCGGCGAACAGTAGAGCGGTGATAACCACAGCGCCGTTACTCCCAGCTTGGCGATGGCATCCAACCGTGAAATGATCCCGGTGATGTCGCCGATGCCATCACCATTGGAGTCCTGGAAACTTCTCGGATAAATCTGGTAGAAAATGGCGTCTTTCCACCACGGTCGCTCATCAGTCATGGCTACAGTCTAGTGGTGGCCAACCACCGTGAGGTACAGTCATGTGGCATGAGCGCGCGTCTTCGGAATACCCTCGGGGTAGTCATGTTGCTGCTCGTCGCGCTGGTTCTGATCTACGCCGTGGCCCACCCCGGCGAGACGTCCGGAAGCACGCCTACTCCATCCGCCACATCGTCGTCCACAAGCACGGACGCCCAACTGGAGACGCTGTTCCAGGAGCAGAAGTCGAATGTGCAAGTCGCGGGCACCGGCACCGTCACTCGCTTACTGGCAGACGACAACGAAGGCTCGCGGCACCAGCGCTTCATCCTGCAGTTGGATTCGGGGCAGACGCTGCTGATCGCCCACAACATCGACATCGCCCCGCGGCTCGATGGCTTGAGCGTTGGTGATCGCGTCAGCTTCTACGGCGAGTACGTCTATACCGATCAAGGCGGCACCATCCACTGGACTCATCACGATCCTGGAGGCAACCACGTCGCAGGCTGGCTGCAATGGGGTGGCCGGCGGTATGGTTGAACACGTCAAAGCCGGGTAATATAGCCTCACAGCGCTTTCAAAGAGGGTTGGAGGAGTGCGTGATCATCGAGATGCTCATGCCGATTTGGTTATGACAACAGACAATGTCAACGAAGCTGACCTCGCTATCGGATCCGCCGCCGCGCCGGATCTGAGTGACACGATGATCGTCGACCCGACTGTTCGCGCTGAAACGTTCCTGGCTTCGTTCAAAGCAAAGATGACCGCAGTTGCGCTGTCAACTCCGACATCGCGGGCAGCTGATGGGCAGACGACACCTGCGGCCGATGCTGAGGGGTCGCCAACACCGGCAGCGTCCGAACCAGTGGATACGCCGGAGCCGGAACCCTTGGTGACGCCGTATTTCGCACCGGAGCCGCAGTCGGCGCCGCAGCCCACCCCCCAACCAGAACCGGCCCCCGCAACAGCTCCCAAACACAAAGCCACGGAAGAACCTGTGGCTCATGCCAGGCGCATGGCGATCTCAGAACTGCAACTGGGCAATGAGCCTGTCACAACGACAGTTGCCGCATCGACGGGTGCTCGCCGATTCGCAGGGTTGGATGGCCTACGGGCCCTAGCCGTGGTGGCGGTGGTCTTTTACCACGGGCTGCCCGGCCTGCCGAATGCCGGGTTCTTCGGTGTCGATGTGTTCTTCGTCCTCAGCGGTTTCCTGATCACATCTCTGATCGTCGACCAGATCAGTCAGAACCGCTTCAGTTTCGGCCGTTTTTGGGATCGCCGTCTTCGCCGTATCGTGCCGGCCGTGGTGGTGCTGCTGCTCGTCATCCCCGTTATCGCGCTTTGGCTGAACAGCGACATTTTGTACGGGTTCCGGCGTCAGGTGCTCGGTTCGATCACGTTTTCGTTCAACTGGCTTGACGTCGCCAGCTCATCCAGCTATTTCAGCGAGTTCCAGCCAGAACTGCTACGAAATCTGTGGTCACTTGCCGTTGAGATGCAGTTCTATCTGGTCTGGCCTTTGTTGTTGGTGCCTCTGCTGCGCTGGCTGCCTAAAGCCCGGGCTGCGATAGTGATCTTCCTGTTGGCCGGCGTCTCCGTCACCTTGATGGCATTGCTCTACCAGCCAGACGGCGATCCCACACGCGTGTACTTCGGGACGGACACCCACTCCTTTGGCTTGCTGATCGGTGCGGGGCTGGCCTGCATGATCGCCGGATTCTCCCGCTGGCGTATGCGGGACGGCGAACCAGTGAGCCAGAAAGCCAACCATGTGCTCACGGTGTCCGGCGTGGTGGCACTAGCGTCGATCACTGGGTTGATCATCTGGTGGGACGACGCCAATGCCTTCGTCTACCCCTGGGGACTGTTGATCGCCAGTGCACTGGCAGGTGTGACCGTCCTCGCAGCTAGCGCCAACGGTTCGCAATTGGGCAGGTGGTTCGACGTCAGACCTCTGAAATGGATCGGCGAACGATCCTACGGTGTGTATCTGTGGCATTGGCCGCTGGGCGTGATCATGGCGATGTTGGTGCCCGACGACTGGTTCGGCGGCGACTCGTCGAATTGGCACGATTTAGCCACCACAGTGTTGAGCCTCGGCTTGTCTATCGCGGCAGCTGCGGCATCGTATCGCTGGATTGAGACGCCCATACGCCAGGGAGGTTGGCTGGCGCTGTTCCGCCGTCGTCAAGCCAATAATGGACCTGTGACTCCGATCTGGGCGCGTTTGGGGCGTCACATCGCCTTGGGCATCGCCATGGCTGTCAGCCTGTCCAGCCTGGCAGCCTGCCTAATTGTGGCCCCGGCCCAGACGCAGGCCCAAATCCTCATTGAACAGGGCGAGCAAAGCCTCCAGGACGACACGTCCACAGACGATGACCAGACTCCGGCCGGGATTTCGCCAACTCCGGACCAATCCAGCACATCGTCGGCGTCTGAACGGCCCATTGAGACCGGCCTGCCGATGCCAGCCGGCAAACAAATCTTCGGACTCGGCGACTCGGTCATGCTCGGTTGCGCTCCCGATTTGAAAAAGCAGTTCCCTGGCATTTCGATCGACGCCCAGGTGTCGCGCAGCTTCATCCGCGGGATCAGCATTCTGCAGACGATGAAAAAACAGCACAAGCTGCGTCCCGTCATCCTGGTCGGGCTGCTCACCAATGGCCCGGTCAGCACCCAGCAGATGCAGCAAATGCTCGACTTGGTGGGCCCGGATGTCACTTTGGTGTTCATCACGGGTCATGCTGCCAGGTCCTGGATCAAACCCACCAACAACAACGCCGTGAAGTTCGCCAGGGCCCATTCGGATAACGTCTTGATCGCCGACTGGGACAGCGCCATCGGCAAGCATCGCAGTTGGCTGGCATCGGACGGCGTACACCCCCAACCGGTCGGAAGGCCGGTCTATGTCACGGCGATCGTCAACGCCCTACAGCAGAAATTCAACGGCTGAGAACACTGGCCCACACAAGCTCTCGTATTCTCGTCGGGCACGAATATCTGGATCATTCTTGTGATTATCCCCACGGCATAAAACGATATCGGCACTGTTTTCCTATTGACAATGTGAGAATATGTCTTGACGCAACTCGTTTACCAAACAATCACCGAATTACACAGTCAGCACATAGACTACTTTTTACAGCGCTACCTGTTCTTCAGCTTCACCGGCAGGCCATGATACCAGGCCCAATGACTGACTGATCATGATATGACCTTGTCACACGCTTTTCGATCAACGCCGTGAGCTATTTGCGGACGCGTCTGAGCCTACAATAATGGCGCAAGACGTCTTACTTGACATCCTGTGAATCATTTACCAATACGATTTCAGCAAATTAAGAAATGCCTCTGTTATCGCCCAACCACACATAGTCGTCTGACTTGTCAATATTGACATCTCCCAGCAATTTCTCATCTGATCGCCGCTCGGGGCTACATTGACCTTAGTGGTTTGTCCATTGGTGATTCGGGAGGATTCAATTATGCATAGCACTATGTCGCGCGTCCAAAACGCGAAGAAACAACGATTTTACAGCCTAATAACAGGCTTGACTTTATTTGCGGGGATAGTTGCGGCACAGCCATCAACGCCAGCTCAGGCAGCGGTGCCGCAGCCGTCGGCAAGTACGGCCGTCATCACAGTCAAAGTGGGGGGTGTCCGCACGAGCAACGCCGCTGTGGCTCCTACCCAGGGAGTGCGTCTTGTCTTACTCGACGGTTCCAGTTCGACGCCGCCACCGTCGTCAGCTTCGCCGCTATCCGATTCATGGGCCACTTGCACTTCCGATGCCCAGGGTGACTGCTCGTTCGTCGTCCCAAATACCGGTGTTGGGGGTGCCAACCGCGACCGGCGGTTCTACATCGAACAGTCTGGCGCGCCGACCGGCTGGTATGGCAACCCGGCCATCAGCACCAGCACCGACGGCAACAGCTTCACGGCGACACCGTATGCCATCCGTACCGGTCTTCAACTCCAAGCCGGCAACGCCTACGCGTCGACAGCCAACTTCATGGTGAATGGCACCGGCGTCCAAGCGTCGTCGGGTATGTGGCCAGAGTCGATGAACAACCCACCGATGCCTCACACCTGCGGATTGGATGTGGCGCTGGTACTTGATCTGTCCTACTCGGTTCAATTGGCTGGTGCGGTAGACACACTGAAACAGGCCGCTGAGGGGTTCACTCAGTCTCTGATGGGCACCAACTCGCAGGTGGCACTTTTCAGCTTCGGCACGACGGCGCCAGCGATTGGCAACACCAACCACGGTTTGACGCCAGTCTCAACGCAGTCCGGTGTCAACACCGTGAACAACTGGATTGAAAACATCAAAATCTCGTCAGCGGAATACACCAACTGGGATCGCGGCATCTACCAGGTGGCCGAGCAACAAGCGGATTTGCCCGCTGGGCAGAAGATGTACGACCTTGTCATCGTCTTGACTGACGGCAACCCCACCCGCTATGGGGCAGGCACCGGCACCACCGGCAGCCCGACTCGCTTCGCCGAAGTTGAGCAAGCCATCTTCTCGGCAAACGCTTTGAAGGCCAGGGGCACCCGAGTCGTGGCTGTTGGTGTGGGAGACGGCGTGACCGATGCCCAACCTAACCTGGCCGCCATCTCCGGTCCCATCGAGAACAGCGACTACTTCACCGTTGGCTGGGCCCAAGCCGCGGCCACACTGTCACAGTTCGCCGTCAACAGTTGCACCAGCGAGACCAGTGGAACAGTCACCGTGCTGAAAGAGGTAGTGCCGCAGGGGTCCACTGACTTGGCACAAGCCACTCCTTTCGCCGGTTGGAACATCAAGGCGTCGTCAAACGACTCTTTGATCAATGGACAGCCAAGCGTCACTGAGATGACAGCCATCGGCACAGGAGCCGACACCTTCGATGTCGAGTTCCCTGCCGGTCTGACGACGACCACGGTCACAGTCGACGAGATCGTGTCGGGCCAACCGGCCCCTTTGAAGTACTACACGCATCTCAAATATCCCAACGCGGCTGACCCAGGTGACTCAGACAACCGCAATGCCGAATGCATGTTGCGCACGCCCAGCGGCACCGAGCCGCTTGATGTGACGGACGGAGCCGTGGACGCCTTCTCAATCACCGTTAACGCCGGTGATTTGATCACGTGCATCATCTACAACGCCATGGACGCGGAGCCGTCCACCATCCAAGTCGATCAGCGTTGGGTCATCAACGGCCAGCCATACGATACCGGCCAGCAGCCGCCCGAGTTTACGTCTCACTTCACACTGACTGATGATGTGGCGACGTACAGCCACTTGACCTGGGGCGACGTCTACAGCAATCTGACGGCCGACAGTGAGACCCCGGAGACGTCGGCGGTGCTCAAACAGGATGTCTTCTTGCCACCTGGATGCACATGGGTAAATGACCCAAGCGTCACCGCACCGTCGTCCCCCAGTGGGTCTGACGCGACTTTGAGCGGCTCGCAGTTGCAACCTGTCGATCCTGAGACGGGCGAACCGATCACAGGCGACGGACCCTACAACTTGGCCGCCGCAACGTCCACCAGCGGTGGCATATACGCGGTCACCGGGTACTCCATGCCAGTCGACCCTGCGGGACCGAACCGGTGGCTCGTCACCAATCACGTCCAATGCAGTGTCAATTTGACTCTGTCGAACGTCGTCACCAAGTCTGTCGATTATCAGTTGGGGACGGCCAACCCGCAGGACTGGACATTGAGCGCCACCAATGCCGGCGATCCCAACGATGCCGCCACCCCGGCGTACAACACAGCGGTACCCGATTGCGACGACTGGCCGCTCGGACTCGTCTGCAACACTGACGGGAGCTATGCCACGTCAGAGCCGATATCTGTGCAACCAATGACCCCCTATCTGCTGTCGCAAACTAACAGCAACCAAGGGGCTGGAGCCTATGTGCAAAATGACATCCGTGATGTGACTAGCACGTCTGGCGCCACCGCCTCGTGGTGGTGCTACAGCGTCACTAATAGCCCTAAGGAATACCTCGGTTACATCACGCCCGGCGGCGAGATCGGCGCGTTGATGATTCCATACGGTGTGGCGGACGTCGAATGCATCGCCGTCAACTCCACCGCCGAAGCGGTGGCCTCCGTCGAGGTGACCAGCGGCACGCCCGATCTGAGCGGATGGAGTTACTCGCTGACCCCGTCTGGGCCATCGGTGGATCCCACAGCTCCCGTCGTGGCGGACAGCCCAGCCACTGTTGCGAATCGGGTGCGTCCCGAACAGCAATACACGGTCTCGGACAGCAACCCTCCCGCAGGATACAAGCTGAAGGATATCCGCTGCACCTGGAATGAACTGGTCCCCGATGAACTGGACATGGTCACACACACCGATGAAAGCGTCATGAGCAACCCGGTGCTATCCGTGGCCTACGACACCGTGGCGTCATGCCGGTTCATCTACGAGCCCAAAGCGACACTCACATTGATCAATGTGGTGAAAGGCGGCTCGGCCGACCCAGAAGACTGGACGCTTTCAGCCACCGGCCCGATGACCATTTCCGGGGAATCAGGCGCATCGGATGTGACCACCGTGGCATCCGAACCTGGCGACTATACACTCGACGCCGCCAACGGCCCGGCGGGGTACCAGTCCGAGCAGTGGACATGCGTGGATGACCACGGCGCAATCGTCCCAGTGACCGGAACGACGATCGTGCTGGCCGACGATCAAAACGTGACCTGCACTGTGGTCCAAATCCTCAGCAGCTCGCCATCGCCACACGTCAACCCCGGAGCTCAAACCGGTGGGTCCGTGGTCGATTCCAGCCCGTGGCCGCTCATGTTTGCCGCAATCATGCTGTCGCTCGGTGGTCTAGTCATATGGATACGACGTCGGATAGGAGGCATGATTCTCGGGTAAGCATCAAATGACGCCCGTGTCGGCTACTGTCCAGTTCCCCTAACAGACTTACACCAGCAGCCGACACAGGTATATCCAGGTTACTCTGAGAGCTCCATGTGGCTGGCGACTGCCCTGTCGGCGGATTTGCCGCTGAACCAACAAAGGTGTATCTTATAAGGGCTTCTTTCAATACATAAATCGCGTCTTTGGGTGAACTGCGCCCTCAGACGGGATTGATTGGACAACTCAAGAGAGGAGCAAATGTGAGTTCAATGCAAGGACTTGGAACCGGGATAACCCGCCGGATCGCGCAGAGTCCCGAGATGCGTCAAAGGGTGACCAAGGAACTGACGGAAATCACTCAGGACGTCCACAGACGCAGAATCAAAGAGTGGGCCAACTCAGACACGGGTACCTTTCCCAGTCTGGCACGGTCGCGTCAAATTGCGACCCAGGAGTTGGCAATCCTTTGTGACGCACTCGGCCCGCTGGCGGCGATTACGCCAGCTCAATTCCAGTACGCTCTCTGGCTGAATAGCCCGGAATCCAAGAACCAACCCAAGGTCGATGATGTGGACTTCAGTTGGGATTACGATATCCTCGACGATCCCAGCGAATGGCCCTTCGACTAGAGGCCCTGTGCCGCTGGTGCCGCCTCCGAAAAAGGATGGCACCAGCGGCACAAGTGTTTTTGCTTGGTGTCGCTGCCATCTCACTGGCTGAAATCTGACAGCCTGTATTGAGTTTCCTGTAAGCGAACTATGAGACCACATTGGCATACTCAAACCTCATCACGCTAGTGTTGTTTTATGAAGGCTTTGCGAGGGGACATCGCCAAACCACATAGATGGATCGTTTGGTGTGTTACATCTATCAGTATTGTGCTGCTGTCTTTTTCTTTTTCTGCACCGGCAACAGCAGCGGGTGACACGTGGCGAGTGGGCCCCACGCGGTCTCTGACCACGCCCAGCCAGGCCGCCGCGGTGGCGCAAGACGGCGACACGGTACTGATCGACGCTGGGACGTACACCGGCGACGTCGCCGTCTGGCCACAAAACAACCTCACCATAAAGGGCAACGGCGGCTTGGCTCATCTTGAGGCTGACGGCAATAGTGCCCAGGACAAGGGCATCTGGGTGATCCAGGGCAACGACGTGACAGTCGACTCCATGGAATTCAGCGGCGCGAGCGTCTCGGACGCCAATGGCGCCGGAATTCGTTTCGAAGGCACCAATCTGACAGTCACCAACAGCTCATTCCACGATGATGAAAACGGCATACTCGAGGGCATGGTCAACCCAGACAGCGACATCGTGATCAAAGACTCGCTGTTCTACCACTGTGGCGCCGGAGATGGCCAGAGCCATAACTTCTACATCGGCCAGGTCCGGTCCCTCACCGTCACGGGCAGCTATATGTGGGGAGCCAACGTCGGCAACGAGATGAAATCCCGGGCGGCGACCAACACAATTATCGGCAATTTGATCGATGACGCCGACAGCCAGGCAAGTTGGTCGGTGGATCTGCCAAACGGCGGCCAATCGCTGATCGCCGGTAATGTGATCATCCAGGGCCCAAACTCACAGAACTCCAACCTGGTCAATTATGGCCAAGAGGGTTTCGCGACGGGCTACTCACACGAGCTGTGGGTGGTCAACAACACGTTCGTCAACAAGATGGACCATGGGACGTTCCTGATGCTGCAACCTGGCAGCAACGCCAACGTCGTCAACAATTTGTTCGTCGGGGATGGCACATTGGCCAACCAAACGCTGACTTCGGAGGACGGCAACCTCGACGTCGATAACACTAGCTTCGTCAGCCCTGCCACAAACGACTATCATCTCGTGTCGTCCTCGTCGGCGATCGATCAGGGTGTTGCTGTGCCAACACAATGGAAGGCGACTCTCGAATACGTCGCCCCCCAGCAATCGGCACCGCGGCCAGTGTCCGGGGTTGTGGACGTCGGCGCTTATGAATACACCTCGTCGCTGCCACCGGGACTTGTGGACGTGACTTCCGCGTCGATCACCGGTGTCACTGTCCCGGTCACCGGTCAGCCACTTGGCACGACGGCTTCATTGTCGTCCGGGGAAACCGGCTACTCGATCAGTCACGTCGCGTGGGCCCCGTCGGATTCAACAGCAAAGCCTGGGACGGTCTACACGGCCTCCGTCACAATCGCCGCTGCCTCCGGATACTCACTGAACAACCTGTCGAGCGCCACGATCAACGGCCACGCCGCGACGGTGGCGAACGCAACGACAGCCCAGGCCACGGTGAGCTACGCCTTCGCCACCACAGGCGCCCCCGGAGGTGACGATTTCACGTCCGTCACGCCAATCGTCGCTCCTACCACGCCCGACGAGCAGTTCTTCAACATGCGCCTGCAGTACTTCCTGCCCGAAACTGAACCGCTGATCAAACAGACTTTCGGGACGACTCTGACATTCGACAACTCGGCCTTTTGGCAGTATCCGTCCTACTATTCCTGCGCGGTCAGTTTTGCCACCAACTTGCCCACACTGACCAAAGCCGACTATGGAACTGACACCGGATACGGTACGTCCACACCACAAACCGAGTCTTATTACTATCAACACACGCTCTATCTCGTCGGCCTCCAACCTGGCACCACCTATCACTACCAGATCAAAACCAAGGGTTCCGACGGGGCATTCATGACATCCGGTGACAAGACGTGCACCACATTGGCGCTCACATCAGATGTCATCCGCATACCGGACGACCTGTCCGGGCAGAGCGCCCCGTACTGGTTGACCAAGGGTGGGACGGCGACGGCACCCGCGAAGTATGTTTTGACCGAAGATCTAACGGTGCCAAACGGGGGAATCATCATCGCCGCCAGCTACGTGGATCTCGATCTGGGCGGACATACGATCACCTACGACAACGCTCCTAACACCGTGGTCAACGAGAAGAACAACTCCCGGTCGGATTTCATGTACGGCGTCAACGGTAACACAGATTTCGGCACCTTCGGCGTTCGCAGCGGTTTGTGGAACTTCACCCACCAGAACATCTTCAACGGCAAGATAGTCCAGGGCGCCAACGGTGGCGCCGGTATCAACGGCACTGGCTACAACCCGATCTATTCCATCCAATCGTCGTACATGGAAATCGCCGGCATCACTGTCGACTACTATGGCGACAACATCAATGGCATCGACGTCAGCTCGCACCTCAACATCCACAACAACATCGTCTACGACCGCGGCACCGGCATCGACCTCCGCGACTTGCAAATCCGCGCCATCACCGCCTATGACTCGTCCGACCAAACCAACGTCACCGCCTACAACTCGGTGCGCCGCTGCCGTCAGGTGGGCATCACCACGGGTGGCGAGCAAAAAGGCAACGAAGTTTACGGTGACAGCTACTCCACCAACTCATTCCTGATCAGCTACGCGTCGAACAGCACCACCGAGGATAACAAGATCTTTGGCCTGGGATACATGCCGATCGGCATCGGCGGTGGCAATATGACCAACGCCGTGGCTCGCGATAATTTCATCTACGTCAACGCCTACGCCCCGGAGCAGCGATTTGCCGAGTACGGCAGAACCAGTGGTGCTACAGGGTTCCGTCCGCAGATCTACGCCACCGCAAGCGGATCACCCAACACCAGCGTCTTGTTCAAAGACAACCTGTTTGAGGACAACGTCGTCGTTGCCAAAGCCTGGCCGGGCTCCGCCTATATCAGGGCGCTTTGGGTGGGTTCCGACAACGGCCAAGCTGGCATGGTCGTCAGTGACAATACCGTCAAAGCCGAGACGATGACCGACGAGATCGACACCACAGACGGCGGATACTCCTTCTCGTGCATCGAGTTCCAGGGTTGGGATCAAGTGACATCGCCTCCCGTCGTCAAGTTCACCGACAACAAACTGATCACAAACGTGACGTTCATCGCCTTTGGCTCGGGCTATGGCATCGGCAATAACGGCGCCTTCTATAACACCACGTTTGAGAAGATCGATCACAATAGCTCCTATTACCAACCAATCCGCATGGGGTACTGGTATTGGAACTCGATCAACAACAAGCTCATCGATTCGGTGGCCGGTCCCGGAGTGGATCTGTCAAAGCCACCCGTCAATATCTCGTATGACACGGATAACGCATTGGCGCTGGACATCGGTGTTTCCTCGACGCGCACTTATGTGGCCGCCGACACCGGCCATCCGCTGGCTAACACCACAGTCACCTGGACGACCGACGGCGGCGATCACGGCAGTTTCACGACGGACTCCCACGGCATCGCCGACAACGAATGGATAACCACCCACAACTCCCATGATGTGGGCGACCCTGGCCAGACGATGCGCCAGGTGCAAAACACCGCCGTCACCTTCACGGTCGTCGGATATGACCCCGTGACCAAGGCGATCGCTGACCTTCAAGGGACTGGACCAGATGTCGTGTTCGGTGCCTCCGCCGTCTTTTGCACCGGGGTTGCCGGTTCCCTGACGAGTTCCGACTCGCTTGTCCCGTGGTCCGGCAATGGCGGGTATGACGCGACTCACTACAACATCGATCTGACTTACAACCCCGGCCCGCCTGTCACCATCAGCGCCGAGACGACGATCAACGCGACGGTCACCGGCCAGCCACTGTGCTCGTTCAGCCTTGACCTGCTTGGTCTGGACGTCAGCAGCGTAGTGGTAGACGGTCACACCGCCAGCTTCAGCCGGATACAAGACGCGGCCACCAACACGTACAAGCTGGTGGTCACCCCGGCCACACCGGTCAGCAGTGATTTCACCGTTGTTGTCACATATTCGGGCACGCCGCAGCAATTCACGTTCCACGGCTCGTCGAACTTCGCGGTCGGCTGGCTGCAGGATCAAGCCTTCTCGGCGGGTGGGACGACCTACCCGGCCGATGGCGGCGGTGTCGGTCTGGGCGAGCCGGTGGGCGCGTTCGCTTGGTATCCAGTCAACGCCACACCGTCTGACAAGGCGTCTTACACGACTATCCTGACCGCGCCAAACACCTTCCAGGCGGTCGGAATCGGAAAGCTGGTCTCCACCAAGGCAGTGGGCACCAGCCAGACGCAATGGACTTGGGACGAGCCGGACGCCGTCCCCAGTTCGTTCACGATCGCGGCGATAGGCAACTACCAGGCCTACACGGACATGTACACGACGTCGTCTGGGCACACCGTGCCAATCGACATCCGCACCGATCCGAACGTGACCAACGGTGGGTCGGTGCCGACGCATTACATGGCCTTGACGAAACAGCTGTTGGATTGGGGCGAGGCGAACTTCGGGCCGTACTGCCCAGCGGTGGCCGGGTACGTGATGAAACCGATTTCTGTGTCGTATGCGCTGGAGGTTTACGGCAAGCCCTTCTACACCGGCGACTGGGGGGATTCGATCTATGCCCACGAGTTTGCCCACCAGTGGGGCGGCAACTGCGTGACCGTGGCCGATTGGTCCGACTTGTGGCTGGCGGAGGGGTTTGCGACGTACGTCCAGTGGTTGTGGGACGAGGACAACAACGGCTCAACTGTCACCGACCAGGCGTTGGACCTCTACAATCTGCCTGACACCAACTCGTTGTGGTCTGTGGCGCCTGCCGGTATGACCAGCCAGTCGCAGATGTTCGGCAGTTGGAATTATGAGGGCGGGGCATTGGCCTTGGCTGCTTTACGCGTCGGCATCGGCTCGGATCTGATGGATCAGGTGTTACAAACTTGGTTCGCCCAATATGCCGGTGGCAATGCGTCGACGCAAGACTTCATCGATGTGGCCGAGTCTGTCAGCGGCGTCGACCTGACGCAGTGGGCACACGACTATCTGTTCACGGCTGGCAAACCCCCGTCTTGGCCAGCGGCGTTGTCTTACCTCCCGCCGCCCGTCCAACCTCAGACGTTGACGTTCAGCCAGACCAGCATGACCAAGACGTTCGGCGACGCCGCTTTCACCAATCCGCTGGCCCATGTAGGCGACGGAACTGTGAGCTTCGCCAGCATCAACCTAGCCGTGGCAACAGTCGACAGCACCGGACAAGTCACCATCGTCGGGGCCGGCACCAGTAGCATCACAGCGACCGCCGCATCCGTCAAAGACCAATGGCTGGGAGCATCCGAGACATACACCCTGACCGTCACACCACAAACCCTGCCCGCTGGCACCGTCATCACAGTCACCGGCCCGACCACATACACCGGCGGGCCACTGACCCCACCAGTGACCGTAACCGTCAGCGGCAATACACTCACCCGCGACACCGATTACACGGTCACATACTCGGATAACACCAATGCCGGTGTAGCCACTATCACCGTCACCGGCATCGGCAACTATGCTGGCACTACCACCAGCCAGTTCACCATCGGGCCACGGGTGGTCACATTCACCCTGGATCCCATCGCCGACCAGACACACACCGGGACTGCACTGACCCCACCCGTGACCGTCCGAGACGGGGCAACTTTGCTGCCAAACCAGGATTTCAACGTGTCTTACGCTGACAACACCGATCCTGGAACCGCCACTGCTACCATCACAGGTACCGGCAACTACGCCGGCTCGACAGGAACAGTCACGTTTAGCATCGTGATGCCAACGCCAACCCTGTCGTTGGCACAGTCCACCTGGTCGGTGCAGGCCGGGGCTGACTCGACGGTCATATCTGTGACGACTAACCAGACCAGTTGGACGGTGGCCAGCGACCAGACATGGCTCACAGCCACCCGTACCGGCAGCACGATCACCCTCAGCACTGACGCAAATCCAGACGCAGTCAGTAGAACCGCAACGGTCACTGTTACAGCCGGTACGCTGACATCCACAGTCATCGTCACCCAAGCCGGTACGGTGATAACCGTCACCACACCGACATGGGTGCTCGACTCAGCGGGCGGGACGCAGCAGATCACCGTGTCCTCCGACTCCGGGTTGGGCTGGCAGGCTGCTGGTCTGCCCACCTGGCTCACCGCGACGGCGCTCTCGGGCAGCGACACAACACCGTTGGTTCTGACGGCTGCCCCGTTCACAGGTAACCCTTGGGCGGTGCGGACGGCAACAATCATCCTGACGGTCGTTGGATCAGATCCCTCACATCCGACCCAGGCGCAGATCGTCGTCTTCCAGCACAACTGGAGCGGCCCAGCCATCGTCACCCATGATGGGATGTCCGTCACTCAAGTTCAGATCGGGTGGACGGTCACTGGGGTTGCTGCCGGATTCCAACCCGGCGAGTCGGTCCACGGAACGATGCTCTCATTGCCACTCGATCTGGGGCCGCAAACCGCCGATGACAACGGAGTGGTGCAGTTCACCTGGGTGATCCCAAAGGACACCCCAATAGGGGACCATACCTTCGTTGCTAGTGGCCAGACGCAAACCATGTTCGCATACTTCACGGTGCCAGCCGCCGTCCCAGCCAATCAGCCGTCAATCCCAGCGGGACCAAACGTGCCCACCACCCCGCAGGTCGCTGCAACCGGTGGGGCACCCCTGCAAGGGCCCGACGGATGGGCGTCCCTATTGCTGCTCGTCGGCGCGGCGTTGCACACCGCCCTCGGTCTGAGACGATTGGTTTCTCACATGTCGAGCAATTTCTGAGAGCTCATCCAACAACAAGAAGGCTTACCGTCCCATATGTGTGATGGAGGATTCGTCGTACAGTCCCGAGATTTCGGGGTTGCTAAAACACATTGAATAAGTAGGACCTATGTTGTAGGATCAACTATATGAGTATGACCTTATCGCTGAGCGAGTTTAATCGGAACCCGTCACTTGTGACAAGGCTTGCTAAGGTTGCACCGGTAACGATCACCAATCATGGCTTACCAGCGTTCGAGTTGCGAGTTGTTGCGCCACCGTCGAAGCGAACGGAAGCACTGGTTGGTGCGGGAATCCTCACACCGCCGCGCTCACGATCAACCGAACCATTACCTGACTTTTGTGTTGATCCGCTTATCGCCCGAGCCATCGTGGCCAGCTTTGAAAACGACAGGGCCGCGTATGACTACTGACATGATCTGGGTTGTTGACACATCAGTCGTGTTGAGGGCCATGCTCGGTGATTCTTTGTCGGCAAAGGCATGGCTAGACGATCAACTCATCGCAGGCCACACCATCGCGGGTTGCCGACTACTCGATCTCGAGGTGCGTAGGGCAATCATCCGCATGGAGTTGCGTGGGACGCTTGCGCCTGGCCAGGTCGACCCCAACGCGTACCTCCAAAGGTTTGCCATCGGCACCCAGATCGACACGTTGTTCAACGAGGCCACCCGGTTGCGCCAGATGCTCCGAGCATCCGACGCGCTACACGTCGCCTTTGCGCTCAGCCTCGGTGTCGACGACACAACGATTGTCACCCACGATGAAGAGATGGCCGCTGCTTGTGTAGCGCTGGGCTTCGACGTGATCGACCCTGTTAGCGATGATCTTGCACGACTCCGCAAAGACGGTCGATCAGAAGTGACGCACCCGACGGACTGACGAAGTGAGGCGATCATGAAATATGCGCTGATAACCGGTGCGGGTGGTGGCTTGGGTGGTGCTGGTGCGCAAGCGCTGGCCGAAGCTGGCTGGATGGTTTTCGCCGCCGATGTCAGACCTGGTTCATCGCAAAACTCTCGCATCGTCCCGCTGGTGGTGGACGTCACAAGTGACACCAGTGTTCGTGCTGCCGTCGAGTTGATCGGGCAAACAACGGACAGGCTGGATGCTGTGATCAATTTCGCGGGCGTCCATGCTATGGGTTCGTTCGTCGAGGGCGATATCGCAGCGATGATGGACAAGCTGATCGACGTCAACCTCATGGGCATGGTGCGTGTTAACCGGGCGTTTTTTGCAATGCTGCGAGCCGGTGGTGGGCGCGTCATCAATTGCAGTTCAGAATGCGGTTATATGAAGGCGCAGCCATTCAACGGACCGTACACCGTCAGCAAGTATGCGGTCGAGGCCTACAGCGACAGCCTCCGCCGGGAACTGCTGAGCCAGGGTATCAAGGTCATTAAGGTCCAACCTGGTTCGTTCAAGACCGGATTATTGGTTGATTCGCAGGCCAGCTTCGAACAGCTTTACGACAACACCTTGATCTACAAACGTGTCCTGACGAAGATGAAGCCGCTCATGGACCGGGAGTTCAGGGAGGCAAACGACCCCGATCAGGTGGGCAAGGTGCTGCTTAGGGCCGTCAGCGCGAAACATCCTAAAATCCGGTACCGCGTCAAGAACAGCAAGCTGTTAGGCCTCATGGAACTGATCCCCGATGGCTTGCTGGATGCCATCTACCGGGCTTTCATGAGATAGCGACACACCGAGACCAATAACAAAGCTGTAGTAGGGTAAGTCATGAAGCCGTCACGAAGGCCAATCACTGCGCGGCGACTCCGGAAACCAAGTTCTGGCAACAGCGCCAGACCAAGTACGTAAGGAGTCAAAATGTTCCAGGTACTACGAGCACTATCGGTGACTTCAACGCTAAATGGAAGCAAGCCTCATGAGAAACAGCGTGAGCCGCAGTGCATGTCTAAACGTCGTGTCATAGCTCTATTGGCGGTGGCTGTACTCGGGGTGCTAAACCTCGGAGGTTGCACAACGAGTTCCATGAAACCCTATCCTGAAGGCGCTACCGTGTTGCCATGCCAGCCGAACGGAGGTGGTCCCAACTTCAGTCTGCTTATGGATACTCCGTCGCCTGCCCCAGTGGCCCCGGCTGCGAGTGACTTTCCTACGGCAGTATCCGATTTTGGAGCAGCTCAAGGTACGACATTCCTGCTGGGTGGTTGTCGTAAGGGGGCTATAGTGACGATTAGTCCGCTAGATGCCGCGATGGTTGGCAACCTGATGTATGCACAAGACGGTGGCGTCGCTGTCATCGCTGTTGCCGCCAAGCCAGGTCAAAGCTTCCTCTTGCGAGCCTGGTCTGATGACGGCGGGGCTTACTTGGGTCAATTTATGGGAACCTAAGACCCATATGAGAAATTCGGACCTATGCTACTAATTGAATCGATATGCGTTTACCTTTGAAACGTGTCAGCTAGTTGCCCGGACACCTGGTCGGAGGCCTAGCGGGCCTCCATCAGGCGGTCTATGCCCATCAGGCAAACAATAACTGCTGAACCCTCAGTTTGATGGTTCAGCAGTTTCCTATGTCTTAAGACATCACAGTTGTGGAGTTAGCGGGTACGTATCCGAACCCACCCCACAACCTTCAATTGGCTGTGGACTTAGTGGTATTGCTCTCAAATCTCGCACCTGATCTATAGGCGCATGTCCAAGCTAGATCTCGTATGCAGATGGGAGGTCTACGGAGCTCTGAAGAGCCGGTTATCACGGATTTTCGGGAACCGAGCAGGCGAAATTGGCAGACACCTCATTTCGCGCTAGTGCCATAGAAGGTCGCTTACATGGTCGACGAGTATGACATCTGGACACCGGGCAAGGTACTCATCGAGTGTTTCAGTATTCCCCGACAGACGGTGTGCCGCCATGTGCGGCGGGCGGGTGTGATCAGACAACCGGAGCCATTCACTGATGACGATATCGCTCCGATAGTTTCCGATGTACGAGGCGTGACTCGGCCTAGAGCGGACCGGAACACTAGTTTCGGCCAGCCCGATGCGGTTACGTCGTGTCCACCGGACTGATGAGCGGCTACGACAACACCATCGGCATCCGCCACACCATCAACGGCCAGACCGTCATGTCCTGGTACGGGCACATGTGGGACGGCCACCTCTACGTCGCTACCGGCGACCGGGTCACCGCCGGACAGCACTTCGCTGATGTCGGTTCGCTTATCGCCTGCGCCATCTGCTGGGCTATCGGCCAGGCTAACGGCAACTGGCAACTGGCCTCCAACGGCCGCACTAGAGTCGTCATCACTCTGGGGGGAGTGCTGGCGCTGACCATTTCCGGGATCGTGTGGGGCTTCGTCACTAACTCTTCCAAGCCGCACATGGCCTCGCAAGGCAAACTGGGTGTGATCGTCTCCTGCACCGCCACTGTGATCGGCGGCGCGCTTGTCGTATTGATTAACTTTTTTGACACGCCAGCCATACCGTCTGACCCCAACCCAGGAACTGGTTACTCCTGCAGGCGACCGACCAGATCAGCATCGGCATCGTCCAAGCCACCGATATTCGCGATCAAAGTATCTGAGGCACGTCGCCGCATTGTGCATCAGCAGGCGGTGGTGTGTCTTCATAGGCTGAACTGTGGGCGCGGTAGTGTTGGGTCTTTCCCTCTCGTGGAAGGAGCCTGTAATGGCAACCCTGCAATCTTTGGCGGAACGGTTCGACTGCGATGACCTCGCAGTCGCGTTCCCCGAACTCGACATCCCTGTCCTGACCGGCCCGCAGCGTCAAGGCGACTTTCTCGTGGTGTCGAGCGCCCTTCCGGCCAGGTGGCCCCACACCGGTCATGTGTTGCTGGACGGCGGTGTCGTCATCGCCTGGTCAGAGGTCTCCAGACACACGCACGCCCTGTACGGGGACGGGCAGGCGCTGCTGATCGACGGCATGTCGCCTCATCGGGCACGATGGTGGCGCAAACCCGAGAACACCCTGGCCTGGCTGAACGTCCCGTTAGGCGGCAAAGCGTTTCTGATGCACTCTGACGAGCACGGTGCGCTGGGTATCGGGCCGGGTACATACTTGATTCTGCGTCAACAGGAGTTCCACCATGAGTGGGGCTGGTCACCCGTCGGCGACTGACCCCATGGTCCTGACGCGGGCGGATGCCAAAATGATCAACCGCAGCCGCTGGGACTGGGTCGACCTCGCCTGGCCCACCACCCGGTGTGACCGAGAACAAGCCGAAGATGCGATCAGGGCGCTCTACCAGGCCACCCGAATGCATACCCCGGATGTCGTGTGGCGTGAGTCGCCGCAAAAGTTGGCGGCGACACTGGATGCGCTTGTCGCGTTTGATTCACCAGAGGATGAGCGACAACTCGGGTCTCGTCTAGCAGTCGAACAGCTTGGCGTATTGCGTCACCGGACTCGCCCAGCGACGGCACGTCGTCGCTTCCCAACCCCGATCTGGTACGACCCAACCCAAGTCCTTGGCAACACCTTCGTGCCTGAAGCGCTGCGGTGGCAGGTGTTCGACGCTCTGTCCGGATCGAATGTTCTGCGGAACCTTGACCGTCAAGGGTGGCGGATCAAACGACGCTGCGCCAACGCGGTGAATGTAATCAGTGCGCCGGCGCTCTCGGTCGTGAACTCGCTTGAGGAAGCTGTCCTCTGGGACTGCTTCCTACGGGTTGGCGGGATCGATGATCCCCTCATCGCAGCCATACTAGACGTGCTGCGCGTCGTCGGCTACATCTCCGCCTGGGAAGGATTGGCCATCGTATCCGACCGCCCTATCGTCATCCGACGCGGCTTCGATGACGCCTTTCATTCCGAGAGACAACCGGCCATCATCTGGGAGGACGGCACCTATCTGAACTGGTGGAACGGCGTCGAACTACCAGCCGGGTTCTGGGACTGGACCGGCGAGCAAGTAATCGCCTGCAACAATCTGGAACTGCGCAGCATCGCGATCGAGTACATGGGCTGGGAACCCATCGCCGAGTCGTTGACGCCGTTGGCTGTGGCTGACGATCCGGGCAACCCCGGCCAGGTGATCGAACTGTACGAGTTGGCCGTCGCCTCCGGCCTGGAGTCCGTGCCCGCCGAGTGGCGGCACTTCATCCGCGTCACCAACGCGTCACCCAACATGGACGGTACCCGCCGTAGCTACATCATCCAGGTGGCCCCATGGATCACCGACCCGGTGGCGGCGGTCGCTGAGTCCTTCGGCGTCAGCGTCGACATGTACCGAGGTCTGGCGCGGGCCTGCTGAGCATTCCTTCAAAACTCCTTCGGCGTGGCACATCGACAGAGAGAGAGAAGACTTGTGCCCACGGTCTTTGATTCGGAGGCCAGAAATGGAAGAGCCAGCCATCGGGTCGGAACCTGTTGTCTGACTTACGTGAGAAAGGACACAATATGTTGACTGAGGAGGAGTATGGCAATCTGTTCTCTCAGGTTCGGGCCTTGTTCTCCATGCCCGGCGCGGACCAAGTGACCAACGGCATTGTCGCTCCAGAGCAGCTGATCCCGGCTGTTGATGCTGTGTTGGAGTACAACGTGAACAACAACCAGGCTGGCCTGTGGGAGAGCCTGCTGAGCTATGCCAACGGGGCAGCTATAACAGACTGGGGAAACGACCCGGCAGGCCGGACGTTGGCGGAACAGCCATGGTCGAAGATTGCTAATTGGTTGAGATCATTCGGCGAGCAACGCGGATATCAGCTGACGTAGGTTGAACACTGCAACGAAGCGGCTGGCGCGACCGCCGAGTCCTTCGGCATCAGTCCCCGATGTGTATCGGCCATGTGCATGAGCCTGTCGAGCATTCTTCGACACTTCTCCGGCGTGGCACATCGAGAGAGAGAGAGAGAGAGAGAGAGAGAGAGAGAGAGAGAAGACTTGTGCCCACGGTCCCTTGTTCAGGGGACGAGAAGCGAAAGGAACGGAAATGGGCAAGGAGGCTCTCCCCAACCCCGTTAGTGGGTCACCCCTCGCGCAGCGCGTCTATGACGGATGGCAGCTCGGAATGATGCTGGGCGTTGTGTACGGATCTGGGCCATGGACCGATCTGATGAGTGCCTTGCGGGCTTCGTCGAGCTACGTGGCGCAGGCCCAGGTCATGCAGCCTGGCCTTCTAGGCACGTCCTACAAGGAGTCTGGGCTTCTCATTCTCAGTTCAGGAGTTCCTGTCGGCAGCGCGGCACTGCTCATCGTAGGAGCGGGTGCGCATGACGTCGGTCAGGAGTACATGATGGGTAACCCTGACGCGTTTGCCGGAATGACGGTTTTCGAGAGTGGGCACACGCCGTGGGCTTTCACCTGGGGGTGGGGGCCCGACGGTACTGTCGAGTCCGACTTTGCGCGGCTGTTTGAGGCTGGAGTTGAGCCTTCCGCACAGGACTGGACAGCGTTTTTCAGTCGCCCGTAGATCGAGGGCTCGGGCTCGGCGCCAGAGATGCGCGACACGAAGTGGCCTGATCGGGATGGCGAGTGCACCTGGTCAAAGTGAGCCACATTGATGAACGCATCCACGCCACTGTCCTGACCCGCCCGGCGAAGCAGTCCCGTCGCAACCGTAAGGCGCAGGATCATGCCGCCGTCAACGCAGGCGAGCAGGCACGTCAGGCGCAGACAGCTCAGGCGAAACAGGTACGTGAGCAGGCTCGCCGGGATCGTCGGCTCCGGCATATCCTCGCTCGCCAAATCGCTCTACACCCGGTCGATGCCGTTCGGCAGGAGGGTGTATGTGCCGGGCGATCCGAAAGGCGAGCACACACCCGTCGCTGAAGCCGTCGGCGGCATGGCAATCAGGCTAAGCCACGGCCTACCCGCCAGACTGAATCCGTTGGATGAGGGCTACCGGCCCGGCCACCTCACGGACGTGGAATGGGCGGCGCAGATGGCATCCAGGCGGCGCGATCTGATTGGCGCGCTCGCCAGACCGTGCTCGAACGACGGCTTGCGCCTGTAGAGCACACGGCCATCGACACCGCTTTGGCCGCTGCCGTCAACCAGAACAGTGTTCCGGTGTTGCCGATGGTCGTCGACCACATCCTCACTCCCGACCAGGCCGATGATCCGGACGTCAGGTTCGCCGAGGATGGACATCAGGTTGGCCACATGCTGCGCCACCTGGTGGCCGGGGATCTGGCCGGGCTGTTCGACGGGCCATCCACCGTCCGGTTCGACCCGACCCTACCGATGATCTCCCACGACCTCAGCGCCGTGGCCGAGAACTCGACATTGATCTCGGTGTTGATGACCTGCTCGTCGGCGTGGATGGAAGCAGCCCTGCTCGACCCGGACGGCGGGCAGCGTTGGGGCATCTACGACGAAGCCTGGCGGCTCATGTCCCACCCCGTCCTGCTGCGACGCATGGACGCCCAATGGCGGCTCGCACGCCATTTCGGGATCGCCAACATGCTGATCTTCCACCGCCTCAGCGACCTGGATAACGTCGGGGATCAGGGCACCGCCATGCGCACCCTCGCGTCCTCACTGTTGGCGAACGCGGAGACCCGGATCATCTACCGGCAAGAATCCGACCAGATGACCGCCACCGGCGAAGCCCTCGGCCTGACCGGCACGGAGATGAAGCTACTGCCGACATTAGCGACCGGGCAAAGCCTGTAGCGTATCCGAAGTCGTTCCTTTCTTGTTGCGGCACAGCTACATCCCGATGAGATGCGGCTGTTTTCAACTGACGCTCGTCTCTCGAATTGGTGACATTCGCGCACCTGGATCGAGACGGGGCGAACCGCGCCTCACCCAGTCGAGGAGCGCACGCCCATGTCTCAGCCGTTGTACACGCCGTGGACGCCAGACCAGCCGATGGTCACCGTTGCCATCTCGGAACCCGATGTGATGAGTGTCGCGGCGTTCGGCAGCCCCTACAAGCTACCTGCCGAATACTACCCGTTGACCAGCGACTCCTTCGGCCAGGTCATGGACCACTTGTGGTCCCGCTTGCAAGAACCGTTCACCGTCGAGATTCTCGACACGGACGGGTCCCGGACCACAGGCACCATCGACCTACGGCCACCAGCTTTGCCAGCACCGTCCAACTCGATTTCAGTGCAAAACACCCAGAAATGTGACCAAGTCAGGGTGTCGGAGACTTGGCCTTGGTCGTCGACGACGATGGCTGGACTCTGGGACGCGCTACTACTACCAGTGGTGCTGTCGGGGTTTGATGTCCCAGTGCTAGAGCCTGGCTGAGCAGTTGGGTTCACGAACCAGATGGCAACCGTCGCGATGATGGCGATGGCTGCCAGGTAGCACAAGATACAAAGGAATGCGTGGCGGACTAGACCGTGTCTGGCCTCGCGGTGCTACGAACCTGTATACCACCGCATACGACTACCCGGACGTACCGACTCACGTGCCGATCCCGCGAACAGCGTGGACACTAACGGGCAATCTCATCAGACAAAGGAGCAGACTGACTACCATAGACAGAAGCCAGCCGCAGTGATATCGACCAACCTGTGAAGAGCACAACAAGCGCTCGAGCCATTCGTGACGACCCGCAACTAGACACTAACCTGCACCAGTCTGTCGCGATCAAAGACTTCGCGAGATGGCTGGGTGGACACGACCCACCGTAAGTTATCTCGCGGGTATTACACCATATGCACCTACGAGCATGTGGCCTGCTGTGCGTGATGCGCTAGATCAAGATAATGTATTACATGATCTTAACAAACCTGCACGAAAGTTTCTCAGATTCAATCTGTAGAATATCGTTGTCGCGAAGGCCGCGTCCTCACTGCAACTCCCCCTGTGAGACTAGAAAAGTGAGAGCATGTGACCCGGATACCAGGGCGGCTTGCAATGCGGCAGCCGATGCATCATAATGATCTCGACTGTGTGGGGGCACAGGCGACCTCAAACCAATCCAACAGTCAATGGCAACGGGGTTATGTTGTCGTCACCAGACGGGGTGCCTCCACCAATCGTCACCGAAACCGTCGACCTCCTAGTGTCGCGTGGTCCAGCGCACATTCGCAGAATTGCAAGAAGCTCATTCAATCTGCTAAGACGGCCAGGTACCGGTTGCAGGCAAAAAGCACCTCATCTGGACGGGGGTGATATGAGTAATACTGATAGTATCGGAAAAATCTCATTTCCAGATCGTCTTGCATCAAATACGGGCAGGTTACGCGGCAATAGGCTAAGTTTCACTCCTTCTTGTACCTGGGAAGAACACCAACGAAATGCCACGGATTCTCCAGGACAGTATATGCGCGATGAGACACGGATGGCAGAAATCGCACGAGACTTAGCTACTGAACTTCGGGATCGATATTGGGCTCAAGGCACTTATCCTGTAGATCCCTTCTTTATTGGTCACCAAATGGGCGTGAGTATTACACTTGCTCCTTTAAATAACGATGGTATAGATAGGCAGTCTCCAGATTGGGTCGACAAGAGGTCCGCTGAATGGATATGTGGTGCACTCTACAAAAATCCTGGCGAAAAGGAGCCTTCTGTAGTAATTGAAACTGAAGATGGGGATGTCGGGCAGCGCTTCACAATGGCTCATGAGATCGGCCATATGTCTACTGAGACAATCGGATTAACCTCAGATCAGATTACAGAGAAGGAACTCTCGGAAATTCGTTACCGACATCGTTATGGATCATCGAGTTATGAAGAGCACCGAGCCGATTTACTCGCGCACCTTTTGCTCATACCAGGGGAAGTACTGATGAGTAGACTAGCAATTGACGGCTCTGTAGATTCAATAGCCAAGTATTTCGCCGTATCAAAGACCACTGCTGACAATCGAATCAAGCAACTAGCCCTTCTGGGCATTTGAGACTAATTGAGGGGTGATTGTGGCGAACGAGCCTCCGTCTGATCATGGGGACCCGAGTACAACCTTAGTTGTCAGTGCTCCGCCAAAAGGCCGTATCGTACGTGTGCGCCTTAACTCAGTTTCACCGCAAGATATTGTGGCTAGAGGACAATCAAGTCCATCCGCTGAAATGGTCGGTTCTAGTCCAACCAGTATCGCAGGAAGAAAACCCGCAAGCGAACCCGAGAACCATAGTCAATGGTCAGATGATTATCTCAACCGCAGTAAAGTCCGACAGGAATGGTTCACTATTATTTTCGGTGCAGCTGTGATCGCACTTGTCGTAGTCGTTTATGTGGTTGTTGCTGCAATTGCAATAGCTAAGTTGGGTGCAATGAACATTTCAGTATGGGCACCATGGATTTTGGGGACTGTTGCAGGAGGTCTTGTTGGTGCCGCTGCAAGGATTATGAAGCGCGGATAGAGACTGACACCCAACGTTTATACGTTTAATGGAACGGTTCGGCTGCGAGGACCTCGCAGTCGCGTACCCCTAACTCGACATCCCCGTCCTGACCGGTCCGGAGCGTCAAGGCGACCTTCTCGTGGTGCCGAGCGCCCTTCCGGCCAGTTGGCCACACACACAGCCCGGTGCTGCTGGACGGCGGTGTCGTCATCGCCTGGTCTGAGGTCTCCAGCCACATGCACGCCTTGTACGGGGACGGGCAGGCGCTGCTGGTCGATGGCATGTCACGCCAGCGGGCGACGTGGTGGTGCAAGCCTGAGAACACGCTGGTCTGGCTGAACGTCCCCATAGACGGTGAGGCGTTCCTGATGCACTCCGACGAACATGGCGCGCTGGGCATCGGGCCAGGCGTCTACCAGATTCTTCGTCAACAGGAGTTCCACGATGAGTGGGGCTGGTCTCCCATCGGCGACTGACCACATGGTCCTGACGCGGGCGGACGCCCAGAAGATCAACCGCATCCGCTGGGACTGGGTCAATCTCGCCTGGTCCACTGACCGGTGTGACCGGGACCAGGACGACGAGTCGATCCGCACGCTTTTCCGCGCGGCACGGTTGGTCAGGCCGGAAATCTTGTGGTACCAGTCGCCGCAGGAGGTGACCGCCACGATGGACGTACTCCAATCGTTTGACCATCCAGAAAGTGACCGGCTTCTTGCGTCTCGTCTGTCCGTGACCCAGTTGGGTGTCCTGCGGCGGCGAATCCAGCCGGTGGCGTCGCGACACAACAGGTGCCCACTGCTGTGGGCCGATTCGAGACGCTTGACTGACGATATCTCCGTGCCGGAGAAGGTGCGGTGGCAGGTGTTGGACGCCTTGTCGGCCACGAACATGATCACTCGCCTGGCGCGCCTGGGGCAACGTATTTGGCGGCGATGCCGCTACATCGCGGGCACCGAGTGGGTCAAAAGCGCGGGCGCGCTGTATCTCATGGGCATCCTGGAAGAGGCCATCTTGTCGAACTGCTACCTTCAGGGGCTCTTCACAAAGGAGGGTGTAATTGTGGTTTGAATCCGCCGGTTTCGAGTAGGGATCGGGCGATGTAGTTGGTGAGGTTTCTGAATCCGAGGGCTGAGCCGCGTAAGTGTTCGAGGCGTCC
>Ga0123357_10000814_pt1 | contig 31505 bp, 28 predicted proteins | sample TergutEmb28metaG_FD_89873 | JGI IMG/M metagenome (GOLD analysis project Ga0123357, IMG submission 89873) | Embiratermes neotenicus P4 segment gut microbial communities from Petit-Saut dam, French Guiana - Emb289 P4 | ecosystem: Host-associated > Arthropoda: Insects > Digestive system > Gut ...
CAGGCAGCGAATACAGAAAAAACTCGGCTATCTCTCTCCCGCTTCCTTTGAACGAAGATACTATGAACAAAAACTGGCCGCCTGATATTCATTTTGGTGTCCACTATTGACGACTGACATCAGTTCCCATTCGACCGTCTCGTTGATCTTGGTCAGCGGATCACCGTTCTTGTCGATTTTGTGCAATCGGTCTTGCAGGTCAAAAAAGCCGGGTTGGATCATACTGGTCTCCATCGGGATCAGGTTACGCAGCGGTTCCTCAAAACAATGGAAATTATAATATATTTTAACAAAATCAACAAGTTGATGAGTTAAAAATAACCGGTTGCTGCATTGAATCTTCAAGAAACCCTTAAGATTTTATAATTATCCTTTTCCAAATAGCGGATCTCAGGATGTTCAAGTGCCGGCCGTGTATGTACAAGGCTTCTTGAAAAAGGCCAATGAATACCATGATAAAACAAATAACGCCGTCGAACCGTCAAAACGGCTGAAATGATTGGTAAGGAAAGATTGATTTCGATAATCATTCCTGTTATTTTGCCAGGATTAGCCAACAAAGACGTAACCATCGTCAACATAAAATAGATAAGGAAGCAGTGTCCAGGAACTGCGGGTGCATCCAGGGGGGGCAAAAACCCCGGAGGTTTATCAGGCCTGGCCCATCCCAACGGCCTCTTTTGCGGTGGTGTACAGGCCTTGAGCGGCTCTGCCTCCTTGTCGCTCCCACAGCCCCTTTCCCCGCATGGGCAAGGGGATTTTTTATGGAGCGCAGACCCAGTGTCCTGTGGGGAGTGAGACATGACCCAGTCGTCGAGTATCCCGGAGCAGTCACTTGCCGTGATCAGCATACGCAGCGCCAGTGGACGGAAGAGGACCATCCGGCCTCGGTGGAGGCCATACTGCGAACGACCCGGCCGCCCCCTGCCAGCGGAGAGGGGAGACGATGGAGGACCCGGAGCATCATGACCCGACTGCTGACGCTGCTGCTGCTGTGCCTGGCGATAGGGACAGGCCGCTTTTTGCTGACTGGCCATTCTGTTTTCGAGAGCGAATTGGCCGATTACCTCCCTGAGGATACGCTGGTCTTGGTAGAATGGCAGCATGGATCTCAGTTGGGTGAGCAGTGGCAGCTCGACCAGCTCAGAAAAGCGATTGGCCCGGCAGCATGGCGCCAATTACTGCAGGCAAGCCAAGGCGAGACCCTGGCCACCAGGGTATGTCAGCTGGTGAGCACCGCCGAGGAATTCGCCAATCGTCCTGCGGTATCCTCCTTGCTCAAAAATGGCGTAGCCTTTGCCCTGCTGCCGGAAGGTGGCGGAGGATCTGATTTTGCCCTGTCTCGGCAATGGCTGGTGGCTGTTCGGGTCGATGACGGCGTGCCGGAACAACAATTCGAGGAATTGTTCGGCCATATCCAGTCCCGTCAGTCCGTTGATCATCAAGGAGAAGCCCTGCTGCACCTCATGGTCGATGACGGGCAGGATTTTTTTTACTGGCGGCATCGCAATGTTGCCCTTGTGGCCTGCGAGCAGGCGTTGATCCGGCAAAGTATTGACCAGAACCTGCAGCGAATGATCCGGAAGGCAAACACGCTGTCCATGAACAGCGCGTATCTGCGTTTGCGCCGGCTTGTCCAAGATGGCGCGGATATTTTTTGCTATGTCGATCTTGCCGGGCTCAGCCGGCAGGAACCGCTGGTGCAGGAGATCGAGACAACAAGCGGCGGCCTGTTGCCCCGGTGCATTGCCCTTGGCTATTATGCCGCCGCGGGTACAGGTCGGCTGACAATCAACGCCTTGGTTGATCAGGAGTCGGCATCCGCCTTTATCTCCCGGCATCGACTGCCTGCTCCGGTCCGGCAACCGCTGGCGGAGCCGATGCCGCAGGAAACAGTATTTGCCCTGTGGACCAATTGGTTCAAACCGAAATATCTCTGGGATGTCGCCAGACGTCAGGCCAGCGACGATGTCGCCTCCCTGATGTCTTCCATCGCCCAGCAGCTCTCCGCCGCCACCGGAAAATCTCTGGACGATTTTTTTGATGTTTTTGGCGAGGAATTCGGAGTAATGGTTACCGAACAATCTATGTCGCCCCAATCGTCCCGATTCCTGGGAGGGCTGTTTGTCGCTCTGCATGACCGCCCGGCCGTGGAGGCCATGATCGAGCAGATGATGGACGGCCTGCAGGTGATCACGGTCAAGTCCGGCGATTTGGAAATCTCCTCGGTGATGTTGGCCGGCGGACTGCTGCAATCGGCCTATATTTTGCTGCAACAACATCTCATCCTGGCGGACAGTGTGGAGTTGGTCGAGGCGGTCCGACGACAGTTGTTGCATGACGGAACTGGCGGAGGACAGGCCGGAGTGGCGGACCGGGCAGACAGACAAGGGAATGTGGCGGTTTTTTTCCGGGTGGGGGAGGTGGCCGAACGGCTGGCGTCGTTGCTGAGCATGTTGGTCAAGGCGACGGATGAACGGAATCAGATATTGTCACGTGAGGCGCGTGATTTCGTGCGGGAGATCGGCCTGCCCCTGCTCACGGCGCTCCGGAACGTTTCTATAGGCCGGTTTCGGGGATATCTTGCCGATGGCGCGATCTTCATGGAATTGGAGTATACACTGTCTGCAACTCAACAATGAGTCATTATGGAGCAATTGGTTGCCGAACTGAAGAAAACGCTGTCGTTTAAGGACACGACCGCGCCGGGCGATATTGTCCTGATCGCCGCTGAACAGCCGCAGATGTTGCTGTATGCCGTGGTGGGAGAGATCGTTCGCGACGAGACCCGCAAGGCGGAGTGGTGGCATGTGACCCTGCACCTGCTTTCCTTGCCGATTCAGACCGTGGTCTGGACGCTGCGCACCCCGCAATTCACTGGCCAGGAAATCTTTACCATGGGGGGAGAAGGGCGGTTTATGCAAGCGGTTCAACTTGAGCGGAAGCCGTCCGGACCAGCCTCCGCTCCGGTTGACAAGGGGCAGGCAAACGGCCGCGACCGGCGGCCAGGCTTGAGGGTCGTCAAGTGATACGTGCAGAGAAGGTGGTCCGCATCGGCAACGAATGGGGGATTCATAGCCGGGTTGCGGCCCGGCTCGCCGGAATTGCGGCCAGCCATGGCGTGCGCCTCTTTCTGTGCCATGACGGGGAAGAGGTTGCATGCGATTCGATTCTCGATGTGCTGGCCTTAGCCTTGACGCGGGGCACCACCGTTGGCCTGCTGGCCGAAGGAGCGCGAGCCGAGAGCGCGTTGGCCGCCGCCGCCGCAATGATCAATGCCCAGGATGATTCGTGCCATGACCCATCTGGATAAGCAAGACAACAGACCTGCTCCTCCAGCCCGTACCCTGCAGGGCATCGGCGTCTCCCCGGGTATCGTGGCGGCCAAGGTGGTGGTTCTCAAGCGGCAGACCTTGCGGGCTGGGTGGTATCATCTGCCGTCAGACCATATCGAGAAGGAGGTGGGTCGCTTCACCGGAGCGATCAGGGCCGCCGGAGACGAGCTGCTGCTTTTGCGGGAGAAGCTGGCCGATGATCTGGACGATGCTCTGTCGATCATCGATTCCCACCTGTTGATGCTCAGGGATCGGATGATTGTCGAGCGAACCACAGGGATCATCCGGCACAAGAGCGTCAATGCCGAATGGGCATTGGCCCAGGCTTTGGGTGAGATTGAGGAACGGTTCGACCGGATTGACGATCCATACATCAGGGAACGATTCGCCGACATCAAACATGTCGCGGACCGGGTTTTTGGACTGCTCTCCGGGCGGGAACATGAGCCGTTTGCCAGCGAGGATCAGCCGGTCATCCTGGTGGCCAACGATTTCTCCCCTGAAGACACCTTGCACATGCAGGCCGGCAATGTGCAAGGGTTTTTAACCGAGAAGGGCGGCATCACCTCCCATACCGCCATCGTCGCCCGCTCTCTCGGCCTACCGGCGGTAGTCGGCATCGAGCATGCCACCTCTCTTCTGGCCACCGGTGATTCGATCATCCTCGATGGCGGCAGCGGTCTGATCATTTCCGATCCCACACCTGCGGAAGTGCAGCGGGTTCAGGAAAGCATCCGGCGCAACCGCCTCCTTGCCGACGAGTTGGACAGCTACATCCACTTGACGTCGGAAACCAAGGATGGGTTGGCGATTCGATTGAGCGCCAACATCGAAACATTGGAAGAACTGCCCGCTGTGCTCCGTTTCGGCTCCGAGGGGATCGGACTGTTCCGCAGCGAGCTCGACTATTTCAACAACCGCCAGCCACCGAACGAGGAGCAGTTGCTGGCCACCTACCAACGGCTGTTGGCCGCCATGGCACCCTACCCGGCGACGGTGCGCACCCTCGATGTGGGCGGCGACAAATTCCTCAACCGCTTTCCGGGCAACAAGGCGTGGCTGGACCGGGAGCGCAACCCCGCCCTTGGTCTCCGGTCGATCCGCTTTTCTTTGTACGAACAGAATATGTTCCGCAGCCAGTTGCGGGCGCTATTCCGGGCCTCGGTCCATGGCCGGTTACAGATTCTGCTTCCCCTGATTTCAGCCCCGGCTGAATTGCGGCAGGTGAAAGAGATCGTCACCGCGGTGCTGGCCGAGCTGGCCGAGCAAAGATATCCTGTGGCCGATGAGGTTAAAATCGGCATGATGGTGGAAGTTCCCAGTGCAGTGGTCATGGCCGATGTCTTTGCGGCGGAGGTTGATTTTTTTGCCATCGGCACCAATGATCTGATCCAATATTCGTTGGCCATTGACCGGGGCAATCAGTATGTGGCCAATCTGTATGAGCCGTTCCATCCGGCGGTCCTGCGTATGATCCGGCGGACCGTTGAGGCCGGTCACGCCTGCAATATTCCCGTTTCCCTCTGCGGTGAAATGGCCGGCGATCCGTTGTGCGCCCCGGTATTGATGGGCATGGGGCTGGACGAGCTGTCGATGCGCCCCGCAATCGTGCCCCGGATCAAGCGCTTGCTTCGCCATAGCCGCAGCGACGAGCTGCGGCAGATAGCCGGAGAGGTGCTGCGGTGCGACGACAGCGAGCAAGTGCGTGACCTGTTGGCCAAGCAGTTGGCCGGTATCTACCCCAGGGAATTCTATCAGCGATGAACGAACGCCAGATTATCGACCATATCGCCACCTTGGTCAATCAAGCGGATGAACGGCTGCTCAAGGGCATCGGCGACGATTGCGCAGTGGTGGCGAAGGATGGCCGCCTGGTCTGGCTCCTCACCGTGGATACCATAATCGAGGGGGTACACTTCGATCCGACTTTCCATCCCCCGGAAAAACTGGGTCGCAAGGTAGTGTCGGTCAATGTCAGCGATATCGGGGCCATGGGAGGGCGGCCACTCTTCGCGCTCCTCTCCGTCGGCCTGCCCAGGACATTCGATCCGTCTTGGTTCCGCGCCTTTGCCAGGGGACTCGCCGATGGCTGCCGGGAGTACGGCTGCCTGCTCATCGGCGGCGATACGGTCGCAAGTCCCCAGGGTTTCAACTGCTCGCTGACCGTCATCGGCGAGGCAGCAATAGACCAGGTTGTCTACCGCAACGGCGCCCGGCCCAATGACGCCATTTGGGTCAGCGGCCCCCTGGGGTTTGCTGCTGCCGGTTTGGAACTGCTTCGCCGCCGGCTCGATGTTGCTTCCCCAGCCTTGGCGCCATTGCTGGCAAAGCATCTCGATCCCCCAGCCAGGGTCGAATTGGGCCGGCAACTGGGAGAAAGTGGGCTGGTCCACGCCATGATGGACCTCTCCGACGGCCTGGCCACCGATTTGGCGCACCTGTGCAAACAGTCCGGGGTAGGGGCGAGGATTGCGGCCTGGGACCTGCCCATTTCCCCGGCATTGATCGAGGCGGCTCGTTTGACCGGAGCCAATCCGGAACAGTGGGCTGTCGGCGGGGGGGAAGATTATGAACTGTTGTTCACCGCTGCTGCCGATGCCCATGACCATTTGCTCGCCCTCGGCCGCCGGTGCGGGCTGCCGTTTGCGCCGATCGGCACCATAGTCGAGGGTGCAGGCGTCGTCCTGCTCAGGCGAGGGGCCGACGAGACGCTGGAGGAATGCGAAATCGCTTATCAGGGATACGACCATTTTTACGGCAACATCGGGTAGGGTGCGACCATGAGCGCGAGTAAACCCCCCTCTATTCTGGTCGTTGACGATGATCGCGACATGCTCACTTTCCTGGCCAAGATGCTGGCCAAGAAAGGCGGCTATGGGGTGGTCATGGCCCTTTCCGCCGAGGAAGCCCTGGACAAGGTGCAGGCCGAGCCGCCCGCAGCCGTCCTGACCGACATCAAGATGCCGGGCATGGGCGGCCTGGCCTTTTTGCAGCGGATACGCGCGCTCGACCCGGCGGTGACCACGGTACTGATGACCGGTTACGGTACGATCGAGATGGCGGTGCAGGCGCTCAAGGATGGGGCCTATGATTTTGTCGAAAAGCCCTTTGACAACGAGCGGATTCTGCGCACTATCGGCCGGGCCATGGAGCGGACCCGGCTGATGCGGGAAAATGCCCGCCTGCAGGATCGGCTCTCCGGGCAAGGGCAGGATCTCGGTTTTGTCGGCCGCTCGCGGCGGTTGCAGCAGACCTTGGAGCTGTTGCGCCGGGTGGCCCGAAGCAGCGCCACCGTGCTGATCCGCGGCGAATCGGGCACCGGCAAGGAGCTGGCGGCCAAGGCACTGCACCTCCTCTCGCCCCGGGCCGGCCGGCCGATGATCACCGTCAACTGTCCAGCCCTGCCCGAACATATCCTGGAAAGCGAATTGTTCGGTTATCGCAAGGGAGCCTTTACCGGAGCGGATCACGATAAAACCGGCCTGTTTGTCGAGGCCGACGGCTCCACTATCCTGCTCGACGAGATCGCCGACATCCCCGTGAGCGTCCAGACCAAACTGCTGCGGGTTCTGCACGAAAAAGAGGTGCAGCCCCTGGGACAGAACCGGACCTTCGGGGTCGATGTCCGGGTCATCGCCTCCACCAATCAGGATCTGGAGGCCAAGATCCGCAAGGGTGAATTCCGGGAGGATCTCTTCTACCGTCTCAAGGTGATGAGCGTAACCATGCCCAGCCTGGCGGCCATGGTCGGCGATATACCCCTGTTGGCGCAACATTTCCTGGATCACTACAGCCGCGAACACGGCCGCGAGCATCTGGAATTCTCCGCCGAGGCGCTCCAATCGTTGATGCAGCATCCCTGGCCCGGCAATGTCCGCGAACTGCAGAATACGATCAACCGGGCCGTGCTTCTGTGCGGGAACAGTGTGATCGAGGCGTCCGATCTCTGGGACGAGGCGGAACCACCCCTGGAATCTCCGGGAGCCACCCTCAATACCCTGGCTGCCGCATCGTGCGAGCGGCTTTCCTATCAGAAGGCAAAAAGCGCGGTGCTGGACCAGTTCAACACCACCTATCTCACCCAGGCCCTCAGATCGTCCGGAGGCAATGTCACGGCGGCGGCGCGTACCTGCGGCATGGAGCGGCAGGCATTCCAACGCCTGCTCCGGCGGTCCGGCATCGACTCGAGAAGTTTCCGCTGATGGATAAACAACCGGCTGTTTACGTTCTGGCCCGCAACAGGTCCTACTGCAATTTTTGCCCTGGCTACTGCTGCTACCGCCTGCCCGGCGCCTCTTTGTACCTTGACGCGCTGGACATCAATCGGCTCGCCCGTCATTTTGGGATCAGCGATGGGGAGTTCCGCCGCCGCTACCTGGAAGACAAAAATACGTTTAAGACCAGAGAGGACGGATCCTGCCCCCTGCTGGACACCGACCGCATGTGCAAGCGTTGCTCCGTCCATGAGGCCCGGCCCCGGCAATGCCGCGATTTTCCTTACGACAAGCCCTGCCCGTATCTTGAGAATCCCGGTCTGTTGGAACTCATCCAGCCCAGGATTGAACGGAGTCTGTCCAGCCTGTTCGGGGGAGACGGCGAGCACCGCTGACCTCTTGCCATTCTTTTCCGTGGGTGTTGCTGCTGACCTGCAGCCGCCGCAGTGCATCTTTTTTATCCCGCCCGCACCATATTTGTTGCGTCTATTCGGGCTTCATGCCGTGCGCCCCGCGTTCCCTTCATTTCGTTGTATCTGAAAAAATATATTAATTTTAGCAAGTTGGTTTTTGTGCGCGTGCAGATGTCCTGCTGGCATTGGATGTGCTAGGGTCCACACAAGGTGGGCGCTGTCTGCGTGGATGCCAGAAAAAGATATCGCCATCGCCGCTGTCCGCTCCCCTCAATATCTGGGCGGCCACTGGAGACAGGAGCGAAGGGCGGGAAGATTGATCACGGAGCGGTGTGGGGGCCAAACCGCCGACGCTGAAAATGGCGGTGGCCGGATCAGATGAACAAACAACCGAGGATGGAGTATGGACACGAGAAAAGGTGTTGTCCTGTGGCTCGTTGCGGCAATGATGGTACTGCTGGGGGGCACAGGTGCGACTGCTGCGGCGGAAAGGGAAGGGCAGCCATCGGACCAATCGGCTCCTGCCATGGCGGCACCAACGATCACCATTGATAAAACCGTCATAAATAACGGCGGCACGATCAAGGTCAGCGGACGTGCTCCAGCGGGAAAACCGGTTTTCCTCGAAGTTTGGGCGGTGGATCACGCGGTGCGTGCCAGCCGGTTTGACAGCGAACTCGATAAGGAAACCAACAAACGGCCCTATATTTTCTACATCACCGAGGGGATGCCGGCCTATTACAAGATCTTTGCGCCGAAAGAGATGCAGGCGAAAATCGACGCGGAGAAGAAGCTCAAGAGAAAATGGAGCTACTCCAATGTGTTGAAGGAGATGGGCGCGGGGGACGCCTTTAATGTTCCAGCCAAGTCGAAGATCGATCATTTCCAGTCATCCCTGATGGCCAGTATCATCGGCAGTCGCGGTGACCTGCTCCCGGGCATGGACGAGAAGGAAAACCGCCAACGGGCCATGCAGCTGACCAAGGCCCGTTTTGGAAGCATTGACAAGGTGTTTGGCGCCGATATCGATCTCAAGCCGGACGGCTCCTTTACCGCTGACATCAAGATTCGCGAGGGACTGTCTCCCGGGAAGTACAACATCGTCGTCGTGGTGGACAAAAAGACGAAGAGCGAGGCGGTGAGCTTCGAAAACCAGATTGCCTTTCCCCTGGTGTACCTGGACAATGCCGGCACCAGCCTCAATATTTTCTATCCCTTTGTGCTGTCCCTGTGCGTCGCCATATTCGGCGTGCTCATGGGCGCCGGAGGCGGCTTCATCATGAATCCGCTGCTTCTGGCCCTGTTCCCAGCCCTACCCCATACCATCGTTGCCGGCACCGTGACTCCGACGGTGTTGTTCTCGCAGGGCAGCGGCATTTATAACTACTCGAAGATCAAATTCATCAACTGGAAACTCGGATGCGGCATCGGTGTCGCCATGCTGCTGGGTGGGTTCATCGGTCCCAAGTTGACCGAGATGATCACCCTGGATCAGTTCAAATTTGCCTTTGGCTGGATTCTGCTTGTCCTGGCCGTGTTGATGCTCTGGCAGACAACGCCCGGCTATCTGGCCAAGAACAAGAAGGAGCAGGCAATTTTGAAGGAGTTTAAGAAACGTGCCGAAGAAGCGGCCAAAGGCGCATAAGGATCTGTCGAGGAGAAGAGTATGAAAATAGAATTCTGGGGACAAGAATTTACGGTGAACATGGTGATCGGCTGCATCGGCGGCTTTTTGATCGCCATCATGTCATCCATGTTCGGTTTTGGCGGCGGTCCGTTCATGGTGCCGCTGATGACCGTCGCCCTGCGGTTGCCCATGTATCTGGTGGTTGGCAGCTCGCTGCTGGCCATTTTCTTCAATACATCGATCAGTACCATGCGCCACTATCAATTCGGCAATTTCGATCTCTATTTCTTCCTGGCCATGTTCCCGGCCGCCATCCTCGGCGGCTATATCGCGCCGCAGATCGCCAAACGGGTCAGTCCCCTGGTGGTCAAGCGAGTCGCCTGTGTGGGGCTGGTGCTGCTGGCTCTGAATCTGTTGGGCGCGTACTGATTGCTTTTGCTGTTGTCATGCCGGTTGGGGCGATACCCGGCCCCTTTCCCGCGAAGCGGCCGTACGCTTCAAGCTCAGGCTCTATGACTTCCGCAACTCCAGGTGCGCATTTGCCTGGCGAACCATTTTTTTGCGCATCATTGGCTAAGTTGTTCAGAGCGGCGAGGAATTTTCGCCGTACACTCTGAATTTTTTGATAAAATCAGCAGGGAGATAGCTCATTTTCGCCTGACGGAGCCCCGGATCGCCCAAATCCTGCTCCCGGTTGATGGTGGCGTATGCTTCGGGCAGCACCGCGGCAAAGGATTGATTGATGAATTGGTACAACCCCTTGTATCCGGGGACCGCTTTTTCGAAATGGATGACGTAGCTGTCACCCCCGGCCAACTCCTCACCGAGCACGAAGGCCGCTGGCCGCGATTCGACATAATAGATGCCGCCGCAGAGCTGGAGCGGTTCCATCAGTTCCACTGCCTCCAGCGCCGCCTTGTAATCGCCGGGATCGTCTGTTCCTTGGAGCCAATCCTCGAGCACTCGCAGGGCGTCTTCTTGCAGTTCCGGGCGCAGCGGCTTGGCGGCAAAGGAGTGCGAACGGGTGAACGCCTTGACGAGGTTGCGTTTCTTGTGATAGTTGCGTCCATCCAGTAGAGCCAGATCCTGACGGCGGTACAGGTAGTCGAAATTGTTACGGTCTTCCTCGATCCGGTAGCCCTGTTGCCCAAGGAGCCTCGCTTGGGAGGCAGAGGCGCACTTGAGCATGCCGTGGTTCCGGAAGAGGTTGTCGAGTAAGGCTGAGGCCGGCAGGGAGAAGGGAAGCATGAAGAAGGTGGTGGCATCGTCCCGACCGAGAAAGGCGATGGTGCTGTCTTCCAGGATGGTCACGCTGTAGTGGTGGGTGGCGCGGAACAGATACAGGTTGGCGAAGGTGAATTCGGAAATGCCTTCGCGCAATTGCTGAAACAGAGGATGCAGCAAGGGACGGAGTGCAATGGTCAGGGGGAAGGATCGGGGATAATCGGGAAGCATGACTGATCTGGAAGTGGGCGTCGGCGCCAATGCAGGCTTTCCGGAGGGGGCTGCTCGTAGCGAAGTGGGTTATTCCGATCCCAATACCTTGGCGGTGATCATCGCCATGGTGGCTTGATCCGGTTCCGGTTTCTTCCAGCTGATGAACTGTTTGACCACCCGCCGGAAATCGCCGTGGTCATCCTTGCACTGATCGCAGATGGATTGGGCATTGTCCCGGTACATGATGATTTTGCTGGCCGGATCGCCGGACACGTCGACAGCCGCCATCTTGCGGCAGCCGCAGTCGAGGCGGATTACCGCCACACCCACGGCGTCCGGGCTGCCTTCCAAGATACCTTCGATCATAGCCTGCTCCCCGCTTTCCGGGGAGGGGACCGTCCTGCTCTTCCGATCTCGCTGCTTCTGGGGCATGGCAATGAAACCTCAGATTGAATGGGATCAACTTATTCTTTGTACCTTTGTTTCACATTCCTGCAAACCAAAAAAAATCGGACTCCTGTACCGCGGCCCATCGCAGCCTCACAGCCGGTTTCCGCTGGGGGGGCCGCGCCTGGAAGAGTGGGTGCTTCTCCGGTGCGCCACTGTCTTTTCGCTTGACAAACCAGGGCCTGTCTTTTAAAGAAAATTGATTTTTCCTCTTGTTTCCTTGAAGTCAAGGTTGCAAACAACATCATTATCAAGCCCCTTAATTCTTTTTTTGGAGGTTGTGCCATGTGGGAGATCGTTGTAGATAAAGACAAATGTTCCGGTGATGAAGAGTGCGTAAACGCTTGTCCCGCTCAGGTGTTCGAAATGCAGGGCGGCAAGGCCGAGCCCGTGCATAACGACGAGTGTCTGGGTTGCGAGACCTGCGTTGAAGTGTGCCCTGAAAGCGCCATCACCGTTACCGAAATCTGATCGACCCCGGTTTACTGGGCCGATCGACAAGCCCATCCCTTTTTGGGGATGGGCTTGTCTTTTTCTAGGGCGGTAGTTTTTAGGGCAAGGAGCAATGGCACTTCTGGTGAAACCCGGTGTACCGCGGTCGGTGCATTTATTTGCCGCCCCTTTGCTGTGGACCGCCATCGGCGGCCTGCTCATGGTGCGCGGATGGGGATGGCTCGATCCTGGGCGGGGGAGATTGCTGTTTTTTGCCGCCGGTCTGCTCGGTACCCTGAAGTCGCTGTTGGTTCTCGATAAAGTTGCCCAGCGGTCGCTGGATCGCCTTATCCGCTTTCAGGACGGCACCTGCTTGGGCGCCGTCTATTCTTGGAAGACTTGGCTGTTGGTGCTCCTGATGATGACTGCAGGTATTGTTCTGCGTAGCTTGACGCAGCCAGGACCGGTCATCGGCACCCTTTACGGCTCTGTCGGCTGGTCATTGTGCCTGTCCAGCCGGCTGGGCTGGCGCGGATGGTATCACCAGATACATCGTCATGGAATCGCTTAATCGAGTCGAAATCAGCCGTTCGGCGCTGATCCACAATTTTCAAATCTGCCGGCAGCTGAGCGGTGAGGCGGCGATCCTGCCATTGGTCAAGGCCGATGGTTACGGTCACGGCATGGTCGAGTGCGCCCGTATCCTTGCCAGCCAGGGGGCGGCGGCCTTCGGCGTGGCTGAGGCCATTGAGGGCGTGCGTTTGCGCGAGGCCGGCATCACCCAGCCAATTCTGGTGCTAGTCGGGGTCGTGCCGCAGGTTTTGCCGGATATTGTCGGCGCCCGGCTGACGCCGGTGGTGACCGATGCCTCGATCCTGCCCGAATTATCCCGCCTGGTCGGAGCAAAAGGACTCGAACTCGGGGTGCATCTCAAGTTGGATGCGGGTATGGGGCGCCAGGGGGCCTTGCCGGCCGATTTTCCCGAACTGGTCCAGGCGGTGCTCCGTGCGCCTCACCTGCGCCTTGATGGTGTGATGGCGCACTTTCCCCTCGCCGATGACCGCTTGTCGGATAACTCAGCAGAAGTGCTGCGAATCTTTCGAGAGACGACCGCGATGCTGGCCGATTTCGGCTGTGGGAAATGCTGTCTGCATCTTGCCAATTCCGGCGGATTATTTTATGTTGCCGGTGCCCGGCTCGACATGGTCCGTCCGGGCATAGCCCTGTATGGATACTACCCGGATGGCGCTGCCGGTACTGCGACCGCGCCGCCGCCCCGGCTGCGGCCGGTCATGCGGTATGTTTCCCGGATCATCCAGATCCGCCGTGTTCCTGCAGGTCGAGGGCTGGGGTACGGGCACCTGTTCACCACCGCCAGAGAGTCGACGATCGCCGTGCTGCCGGTGGGGTATGCCAATGGATACCTCCGCCGTCTCACTGGCAGGGCCGAGGTGCTGATTGGCGGCCGCCGTGTTCCGGTAGTCGGCCGAATCTCGATGAACCTGACCCTGGTCGATGTGACTGATCTGCCCGAACCTCGGATGGGGGATGAGGTCGTGCTCTTGGGCCGGCAGGGGAAGGAGGAGATCGGTGCCGACGAGATCGCCGGCTGGATGGAGACGATCAGTTATGAGGTGCTGTGCCTGTTCGGGCAACTGAACGCGCGGGGCATGGTCGATTAGGGCCTGGATCGCCTGGTGCGAAGAGACAACAATCATGATAAAGTCACAGATTAAAGCCGCGGTCGAACGTTGTTTCGTCGAGGGCGTACGGCGAGGCCTCTGGAGTGGCGCTGCAGAGGGCCGATATACCATTGAGGTGCCCAAGCGGGAAGGGCAGGGGGATTTCGCCACCAACTTCGCCATGGTGGCCGCCGGCATCGACAAGCGCAAACCCCGCGACCTGGCCGTGTCCATGGCGGAACTCCTCGGCAGTGAGCCGATGATCGCCCGGGTGGAGATCGCCGGACCCGGTTTCATCAACCTCTTTCTCGATAGCACAATTTGGGCCACGGTGTTGCCGCTCATCCACGCGCAGGACAAACAGTTCGGCTGCAACAATGCGGGTGGTGGCCGCCGGGTGCTGGTGGAGTTCGTCAGCGCCAATCCCACCGGCCCGCTGAGCGTTGGCCATGGCCGCAACGCCGTGCTTGGCGACGCCATCGCCCGGGTACTTGCAGCCAGCGGCTATGCCGTGTGGCGGGAATACTATTTCAATGACGCCGGCCGGCAGATGCGCGTGCTCGGCGAGTCGACCAGGGCCCGCTACCTGGAGCTGCTCGGTCTGCCCAACGTCTTTCCCGAGGATGGTTACCAGGGCGACTATATTTACGACATCGCCCGGTCGATGATTGCCGAGGCCGGCGACGGATTCAAGGAGGCCGAGGTCGCGTTCTTCAAGGATCGCGCCCAGCAGGCCATTTTCGCCGACATTGATGCCACCCTCGAGCGGATCGACATCGGCTTCGATAGCTATTTCAACGAGCATACCCTGTATGAGGATGGCCGGATCCATGAGGTGGTCGATGCCCTGCGGGCCAAAGGGCTGGTGTACGAGAAGGAGGGCGCCACCTGGTTCAAGACCACCGAAATGGGGCAGGAGCAGGATCGGGTGATCATCAAGAGCAGCGGCGAGCCCACCTACCGCTTACCGGACATCGCCTACCACTGCGACAAGTTTAAGCGCAACTACGATTGGATGGTCAATGTCTTCGGTTCCGACCATATCGCCACTGTACCCGACGTGATGGCCGGGGTCCGGGCGCTCGGCTACGACGATTCCCGGATCACCGTGGTCCTCTACCAGTTCGTCACCCTGCTGCGTGACGGGAAACAGGTGAAGATGTCGACCCGCAAAGCCACCTTTGTCACTGTCGACGAACTGGTGGAGGAGGTCGGACCGGATGCCCTGCGTTTTTTCTTCCTGATGCGCAAGCCCGACAGTCTCATCGAGTTTGATCTCGATCTGGCCAAGAAACAGAGCCAGGAAAACCCGGTCTATTATGTGCAATATGCCCATGCCCGCCTGTGCAGCATCGAGAAAATGGCTTCGGGACAGGGGTATGCGGTCGATTTGACGGAGCAGACGCTCAAACGGCTGGTGGAAGCCGAGGAGCACGCCCTGCTCAAGACCCTGGCCGATTATCCGGCCATGGTGGCCGGGGCCGCGGCCGATTTGGCTCCCCATCGGGTGGTCTTTTATCTGATGGAATTGGCCGCGCAATTTCATGGGTTTTACAACAGGCACAAGGTGTTGACCGGAGACCGCGAGTTGACGGCGGCCCGTTTGGCTTTATGTTGCGGCTTGCAGCGGGTTTTTCGCAACGGCTTGCACCTGATTGGTTTGACGGCACCGGAAAGCATGTAGCCGGGAACACGGCAATCTTGTTTCTTTTGCTTCTCGCCCTTGCTTTTCCCGGTGAATTTCTTACACAGTATCCTGTGTGGACCGTAGATGGCGGTCAATAACGGAGTGCGGTTGACACCGCTGGTCCACCTTGAGAAGCCGTGGGATTATTTAGACGAACAGCCCGACCGCCAGTTACGACCGTACCATCCAAGCCCTTTCGCATTGAGTTGGGCTGGCGAGGAATGTTTGGGCTGGTGATGGTTTGTTTTTGTCTCTTTTTGTGGATGTTCCTGCTCGGCGTCTGGGCAGGGCAGACCATCCTCCTGCCGCCCCGGCCCATGCAGACGGCGCGGGAGACTGAATCACCAAAACAGTTCTTGCCCGGCCCCGTGGCGGAAGACGGTTCCCAGAACCGGCAGCAACGGGCACCAGCGCCATGACCCCGTTATGCCGTCGCCAGTGACGAAAAACAAAAGAAACCAGCGCAATACGCGGCGAGCGCGGATTTCTCCGGTATCGGCAGTGCGAGGGGTCATTGGCCGGCACCTCAGAAGACATCTGGTCGTCTATCTGCCAGCCGTAGCGCCACTGTTTTTTTTCTTGCTGACCCACGGCATCGCCATGCTCATGTTGATTTTGATCAGATCCGGGATGCTGTCGCCGGGGCTGACGCTGCACAAAACCCTGCTGACCTGGGGGGTGTACGGGTTCCTGCCCCTGCTGTGCTGCTCCTATGGCTGTTTTTTCGCCGTGGCCCGTCCGGTGGCCAAGGGCCTGGAGCGCAGATTTTCCCAATGGATGCCAGGCATGCTGACCCTGGCATCCGGAGCCGCCTACGGCGTGGCTGTCACCCTGGTCTTGCTGTTGTTGCTGCCACCTGACTCGATGCTGCGGATATGTTTGCTGTCGTTTGTCGGCCTGGCAACCGGATTGGGCAACTGGTTGCTGTATCGCACCCTGACAGGGGCATTCGCCCAAACGGCTCAACCGCCGCAAACCGATGAGAGTTGACTGTCTGGCAGACTGGGGAAGAAGAGGAGGAATGGCAATGGCGCATAGGAGTGATACGCATACAGGGAGAATCCGCCCCGCCCGCATGGGCGATGTCCGGGCCATTCATGCCCTGCTCACCACCTTTGCCAACAAGGGCTTGATGTTGCCCCGGTCGATCAGTTCCCTGTACGACCACCTGCGTGATTTTGTCGTCTACGAGGAAAAGGGCATGGTGTACGGGATCTGTGCCTTGCACATCTGTTGGGACGACCTGGCGGAAATCCGTTCACTGGCGGTGGCCGAGGAACGGCAGAAAAGCGGGGTCGGCGCCATGCTGGTGGAATCCTGCCTGGACGAGGCCAGGAGCCTGGAGATTGACAAGGTCTTCGTGCTCACCTATCAGGCCCCTTTTTTTCGCAAATTCGGGTTTGTGGATCGGGATAAACAGGATTTGCCGCACAAAATATGGAGCGATTGCATCCATTGCGCCAAATTTCCCGACTGCGACGAGGACGCCCTGATCCGTATCGGGCTTGCCGCCCGGTCATGATCGATTGGACTCGGTTTTCGATTATTCCATAAATTCAGTCCCTTATTGGGGGAAACATAATGGTAGGCAAGGTACTGACTAAGATATTTGGCAGCAAGAACGACAGGATGATCAGGCAATACCGCAAGATTGTCAACAGGATCAACGAACTGGAGAGCTCGGTTGAGCCGCTTGCCGACGCCGAATTGGCCGCCAAGACAGTTGCATTCAAGGAGCGGATTGCCCAAGGCGAGAGCCTGGACCAACTGTTGCCCGAGGCCTTTGCCGTGGTACGGGAGGCAGGCCGGCGGGTGCTCGGCGAGCGCCATTTCGATGTCCAGTTGATCGGCGGCATCGTTTTGCACGAAGGCAAGATTGCCGAGATGAAGACCGGCGAGGGCAAGACCCTGACCTCGACCGCGCCGGTGTACCTCAATGCCCTCACCGGCAAGGGCGTACACGTGGTGACGGTCAACGATTATCTGGCCCGGCGCGACGTGCAGTGGATGGGCGAGATCTACCGTTTCCTCGGCCTGACCACCGGCTGCATTCTCCACGAGCTGAACGACGAGCAACGGCGCGAGGCCTATGGTGCCGACATCACCTATGGCACCAACAACGAATTCGGCTTTGACTATCTCCGCGACAACATGAAGTTCACCTTGCAGGATTTCTGTCAGCGCGGTTTTGCCTATGCCATTGTCGATGAGGTCGACTCCATCCTCATCGACGAGGCGCGGACCCCGCTGATCATCTCCGGCCCGGCGGACATGTCGACCGATCTGTACCTGAAAGTCGACAGGATCATGCGTCATTTCAAGTCCGACGAACATTATTCCAAGGAGGAAAAGTCCCGTCAGATCATGCTCACCGACGAAGGCGTGGCCTTGGCCGAGCAGCTCCTGGAAGTCGATAACCTGTATGATCCGCGTAACATCAATCACCTGCATCACGTCAACCAATCGCTCAAGGCCCATTTCATGTTCAAGCGCGATGTCGATTACATCGTCCGCAACGGCGCCGTGATCATTGTCGACGAATTCACCGGCCGCACCATGGAAGGCCGGCGCTATTCCGACGGTCTGCATCAGGCCCTGGAGGCCAAGGAAGGGGTGAAGGTCGAACGCGAGAATCAGACACTGGCGTCCATTACCTTCCAGAACTATTTCCGCATGTATAAAAAACTGGCGGGCATGACCGGCACCGCCGATACCGAGGCGCCTGAATTCAAAAGATCTACAAACTCGACGTGGTGGTCATCCCTACCCATCAAAAGATGATCCGCAAGGATTACGCCGACGTCATCTACAAGGACCAGAAGGGGAAATACCGGAATATTGTCAGGGAAATCAAGGAACTGCACGAGAAAGGGCAGCCGATCCTGGTGGGCACGATTTCCATTGACGTCTCCGAAAAGATCGCCAAGATGCTCGCCAAGGAAAACATCCCGCACGAGGTGCTCAACGCCAAGCAGCACGAGCGCGAGGCCGAGATCGTCGCCCAGGCCGGGCAGAAGGGACGGGTGACCATTGCCACCAATATGGCCGGCCGCGGCACCGATATCAAGCTCGGCGAAGGGGTGCGTGAATTGGGAGGGTTGCATATTCTCGGTACTGGCCGCCATGAGAGCCGCCGCATCGACAATCAGCTGCGCGGCCGTTCCGGCCGCCAGGGCGACCCTGGTACGTCCCGTTTCTATCTCTCGCTCGAGGACGATCTCCTGCGTATTTTCGGTTCCGACCGACTGCGAACCATCATGGATAAGCTGGGCATGGAAGATGACGAACCCATTGAGCATTCGATGGTGTCACGGGCCATCGAGAACGCCCAGCGCAAGGTTGAAGGGCACAACTTCGACATCCGCAAGCACCTGCTCGAGTATGACGACGTCATGAACAAGCAGCGCGAGGTCATCTACAGTCAGCGGCGTGAAGTGCTCGAAAGCGACAATATCCAGCCGATCATCAAAGACATGGTCGACGAATTGATCGAGCAGGTGATGGCGGATTATGTCCCGGCAAAGATTGCCGCCGAGGACTGGGATTGGGCCGCCATCAAGGAGCGCGTGGGTCAGGCCTTTGATCTTACGCTCGATTGGCCGGAAGAAGAGCGCAACAGCATGGATTCCATCACTTTCTCGGAAAAGTTGCGGCAAGCTGTGGGCGTGGCCTATGAGCTGCAAGAAGCCCGCAATGGCACGGAACAGACGCGCCAGCTTGAACGGATGGTATTGTTGCAGATGGTTGATACCCTGTGGAAAGAACACCTGCTCCACATGGATCATCTCAAGGAAGGCATCGGCCTGCGAGGCTACGGGCAGAAGAATCCGCTCAACGAGTACAAGCGGGAGAGCTTCCATCTGTTCAGCCGTCTGGTCGATGCGATCAAGCTGCACACCGTCGCCAACCTGATGCGCATCCAGTTGGTCCAAGAAGACGAGCTGGCCCGGCTGGAAGAAGAACGGCGGCAGCAGCGCGAGCGGGAACTGGCCGAGTCCAGCCGCTCCGGCTCCAAAGAGCCCAGCGAGATCGAGCACAAACCTTTTCAGCGGGCCGAAGACAAGATCGGCCGCAATGCCCCCTGTCCGTGCGGCTCCGGGAAAAAATACAAGAAGTGCTGCGGGGTGAACAGTTAAACGTTGAGGCTGCGGTTTTCCGGCCGTCAACCCGCCTGTGTTTGTGGGGTTGACGGCCTTTTTTTATTGGCGCGTCGCCATGGTCTACCATGCGGAAACGAATCGATTTCATCGGTTCATGAAAGAGTAAATCGGCTGGCAACTGTTCATTATTTGGTCATTTTTCCTTTCAAAAAACGAGGTGTTGCCGTAATATGGACGGACGGTCATTGACGACACGTTCATTTCCCTGATCGTAAAATGAACGTGTCGTCAAATACATGCCGCGAAGTGCGCTGCTTTGCGCTATGCCAGAAGTAAGTCGATGTGCTTGTTGGTTATGTGCAACCATATGGAGGTATGCCATGTCGCTTTTTGCCAAGGAAAACATGTTGCCGGCGCAGTATCGGCCAGACGGTTCTCCGCTGTTGACCGTGTTTTTTGGGGGACTGTTCCTGGCGCTTGTTTTCTTTTGCCCTGCCCCGGCGATTGGGGAGAACGTAACGTATAACAATGGCCCCTCCTCATTGCTTGGCGACCCGGTTATTTATTATCCGGGTTCCAACAATGCCGCCAACTACACACCCCAGGTGGGCGCCCTGTTTCCGAAGTACAGTTCATCCAACAATGTCGTCAATTTTATCAACGGAGATATCTACGTCGCAAACCCTGGCTCCGGCAGAACTGGCCCTGCCGGGGATGTCTTTGGAGGAATTGGAGATACCTCCCGCGTCACATACAACACGGTAAACATCTCCGGTGGGCGGGTATCTAATGTTTACGGCGGGTTAGCCGCCGGGTCCGGGGTCAACCTCTACAGAAATACAGTCAATATCGGGAATGCCACGGTAATGAACAGCGTTTACGGCGGGAGAATCATACTCGGCAGTAATACATGGGCCGAACAGAATGCCGTAACTATTAACCCAGGTGCACTAATATACAACAATGTTTATGGTGCTTACTCCGCAGTCTCCGGCTCTTACCTGCAAGAGAACGGGATAACAGTCAATGGAGGTGAGATACGGGGGCCAATTATCTCCGGTGCATACGCTTTCATTTCCGGCGTCGATGTACGCGCCAACTCGGTCACCATCAACGGTGGAACCATCAGGAACGCCGACATTTACGGCGGCAGGGGACAAAGCGCCCTCGCCAATACCTCCACGATTGAAAGCAATAGGGTCACCATCACCGGAGGGCTGATTAACGAGAATTATACCGGCAAAGGGATATACGGCGGGCAAAACATTACCGGCAACGGTGCGCTGGTTCGAAATAACAGAGTCACTATTTCCGGTGGAACTGTCAACGCGGATGTCTATGGCGGCTATAACGCCGGTAACGGCAACACCAGCGGCAACATCGTAAACATCAGCGGCGGCAGTGTAGCGGGCAACATTTACGGCGGTTATTCCCGCAGCAACGGCCATGTTTTCGATAATTCGGTAACGATCAGCGACGTGGCAATAGCAGGTGATATCTACGGCGGTTACAGCGCCAGCGGTTCGGTCACGAACAACACCGTCACCTACGGCGTTACCAATGCTTCCGATACCATCACCTACGGCGGCGCCATCCTCGGCGCCAGCTCCCTGAGCAAAACCGGCGCGGGCACGCTCACCTTGACCGGCGATAACTCGAACATCGACGGCGTGATCAATATCCAGGATGGCACGCTGCAACTCGGCAACGGCGGCACAACAGGCAGCATCGCTACGTCAAGCTATTTCTTGGCCGATACGGGGGCTGCTCTCGCCTATCAACATGCCAATGATGTGACGGAGACGCAACGAATCATCGGCCCGGGCACGGTCATTCAACGCGGCACGGGAACGCTGACCTTGCAAAACAGAACCAATAATTTTACCGGCGGCACCGAAATCGAGTCGGGCACGCTCGGCATCATCAACGATAATCTTGGCTCTGTCGTGCAGTCATACAATCAGGCTTCGTTTTCCAATTATAGGACATACGGGCCAACCTCTGCCGGTTACATCACCTTCACGGGCGCGGATACGGGCCAAGAGAAAAAGGTCATTGTTGATTCTGTCGGGCTCCTGACCAACTCTTTCCGCACGCAAACCGGAGCGGGGGATGAAAACCGCGTGGACCTGACGGCTGCTTCAATATGGGACGGTACCGCCTACACCGCCATGATCGCAAACGTCTTCACCGCCGACCGGGGAGGCGCGTTCTATGTCGCGGATGGAACAACGGTGAATGTCGACGTGGCGAACAATCTCGTCTTAGCCGCCAACCTGACGCAAGTCGCGTCGCAACCCCAGTGGAACGACCTGTACGTCGCAAACAGCGGGGCTTTCAATCTGAATCTCAAATCGGCCCTGACGACGTTTGCCAGCGGCATCGACGGCGAAGGCACGCTGAACATCAACGGCGACGGTACTGTGCGGTTGCAGACGATGGCAAGTCTCCCTCCTCCCCCTTACCCACAGACCCAGATCTTTCACATGGGAACGACGAATGTCGGCACGGACAACGTTTCTGGAGACGAGCAGACAATCCTTTCGCTGATGCGCACCGATACCAGTAATCCCCGGGTCACGTTCAGCAACACGGACGCTTTCAACCTTGGCAGCGGCAACGGTTTTCCGCTATCGGCGATGTTGATGGGAGACGGTATTCTCACGGCCAATGCCATCAACGTGAACAGCGGCACGCTGGCCCCCACTTTCCTCCCCACAACGGCTGCCGGCACCCTGACGCTCAGTGCGCCGACGATCAACCTCAACGACTTCGCGCTGCTCTACATGGCCTACGGAACGCAAGGCCCCCTGACTACCGACACCGCGGGCATCCCGAACAGCAACAACACCTTGCTGAATCTCGTCGTTGCGCCAGGTGGTCTGAACATGGGTAACGGCGCCGTGTATTTCATCACGGCGGATGGTTCCCCCTTCGCGCCGGGGGATTACCTCGTCATCCATGCCAACCAGAGCTTCGGCGCCTACACTCCGAGCACACTGACCGCCTATGTGGATGGTTTTCTCCTTAACCTTAACCCGGCCACCGGCAGTCCACGCAGCAGCGGGACGCTGTCGTTCCAGCTCGGCGGCGATCCCGACGCAGACGGCCACATGACCGCCGGATCAAACAACGTCTGGTTCACGAGCAATAGTCTCAACTCGCTCAGCATGGAGTGGACCGGCGGCAGCACCACCAGCCTCCGCTCTGGCGGATCTTGGGAGAGCGAGGCGTTTTTCTCTTCGCTGCAGACCGTCGGCGGAGAGCATGAACAGTACTTTATGACCGGCGACAAGGTCTATATTGCCGGTGACAATTCATTTGCCGTTGAGCTGCCCGCCGCCACCTTGACCAGCAAAATAGTGGTCAGCGGCCTGGTCGTCGGTCAGGATACCAGCGGAGTGGACGCACGCAGCAGCGGCCAGTACACCATCTGGGGCAATGGCGGCATCACGGCGGACGAAAATACCGCGGTCGGCAGTTATGTCAACGCCGGTGGGACCGACGCCCTTATCCCGACCGGCATGTTGCAAAAGTATGGCGACAGTACCCTGATCTTCACCAATACCGGCGGCAACTTTTTTGCCAAAGGCATCGAACTCTACGGCGGGACCATCGTCTTTGATCGGGCAGACCAACTCGCCGTCGGCGATAACCAGGCGATCGCCTTCAAGAGAAGCGCCACCTTGCAAAGCAATAATAGCAAAGCCGACATGGCGCTGGATATGCCGATCATCGTTACCAACGACGACGTTACGGCGACATTCCAGGTGGAAAACAGCAAAGCGCTCCAGTTGAATGGCATCATCTCCGGTGACGGCGCCCTGGCCAAGACCGGCGCCGGCACCTTGACCCTGAACGGCGCGAACACCTACACGGGTGGCACGGCGCTGTATGCCGGTCGGATCGACGTGGGCGACGACACCGCGCTGGGGCGCGGCCCGAACAGCGCCCTGTCCATGTACGACGGCACCACGCTGGGCTTTGGCGCGGACGATCTCAACCTTGCCAACAATATCGCCCTGGTCAGCGGCATTGCTACCTTTGACACCGGCTCGAACAGCGGCACGCTTGCCGGCGCCATCTCCGGAGGGGGAGCTTTGACCAAGATCGGCACCGGCACCTTGACCTTGGCCGGCGCAAACACCTACACCGGCCTGACCGAAGTGCAGGAGGGCACCCTGGCCCTCTCCGGCACGGGCACCATATCGGATACGCTGGTCCTGTACGGCCAAACCACCTTCGCCACCGGCGGGCAGGATGTCAACTATCTCACCCGCCTGGATGTGCGCGGACCGGCAAGCTGGACGGGCGACCTGAACGTGGCGGGCAGCACCATGAACTTCTATGTGCCTGCCGACATCATGGAGACGCGCGTGTCCATGCTCACGGTCAGCGGCAGCGCGAACATCGCCGATTCCACGGTCAACATGGGCTTTACAGGCAAAAATCCTCTCCTGCAGGTGGGCGATACGATCACCCTCATCGACTCCAGCGGCCGGACCGGAATCCCGGTCAATACAATAGCCGGCCGGGGCATACAGGGCGTGAGCCTGCTGTACGATCTGGAGCTGATAACCACGAACACGCAACTGCTGGCCACTGTGACCGGACGCGGTCTGACCGAACAGACCAAGGCTCTGCCCGAAGGCTTTGTGAGCGGCTTGGCCCTCATCAACCAGGGCGGTGACCTCGTCGCCGGAGAGGGTATGGCCCAGGCCATGCACGCCGTCGATGAAAAGCGCGGCTACGGGTGGGGGACATTCGGCATCGCATCCGGCGGCTGGTCGCGTTACGACACCGGTTCACACATGGATCTGTCCAGCGCTTCCCTCATGACCGGCTTGGCTGGAACAGGGAATTTGGCGGCCGGACGTCTGACCCTCGGCCCCTTTTTGGAGGCAGGCAACGGCGCGTACGACACCTACAATTCGTTCTCCACGGCAACCGATGTCCACGGCAAGGGCACCTTGTATCATCTCGGTGGAGGCATTTTGGGCCGCATGGACTTTGTCGACAGCGGGCCGGGCCACGTCTATACGGAAGCCAGCTTTCGGGCCGGCGGCCTGCATAACGACTACCACAACAACGACATGCGCGACAGCCAAGGCCGCAGGGCGGAATACACGTCCAACTCGGCCTATTACGGTCTGCATCTTGCCACTGGCTACATCTGGAATATCAACGATACCTCCCTCTTTGACTTCTACGGCAAATATTTCTGGACGCGGCTGCAGGGCGATTCCGTCACTCTGTCCACCGGCGACCCGGTGGAGTTCAAGGACGCGGATTCTTCCCGCCTGCGTTTTGGCGGGCGCTTTGCCCATACGGTGAACGAGGGCGTCAGCCCGTACATCGGCGCTGCCTGGGAACACGAGTTTGATGGCAAGGCTCGGGCCACGGCATACGGCTACGACATAGGCGCTCCTACCTTGCGGGGAAACACGGGTATCGCGGAGTTTGGTCTGGCCCTGAACCCCGCCAAGGGTTTACCCTTGGCCATTGATTTGGGCGTACAGGGCTATGTGGGCGAAAGGGATGGCGTGATCGGCAGCGTCCACTTCCGTTACGAGTTCTGAATGCGGTTTCCGCCTCGGCTGGCAATGAACAAGCAAGTCGTTGGCAGTTTAGGACGGCGAACGAGCTGATATGGCGTGAGCAAATGGACCTCGACGTTTTGCTGGAGCAAGTCGTGCGCCAACAAGACGTTGGGGTCTTTTTTTGGCCTGCCCCAATCCGCCTGCGGCATGTGACGCGCGGTTTTTTTTACGCAACGCGCTTGGTGCCGGTCCGGAACATTTCCGCGTACATGGCAGGGAGTTGGTGCTGATTGAGCGCCCTGACCACGGACTCGACGTCATAGGGGCAGCGATGCAGGCTGACCTCGATCCTGCCGTTGTCCAATTGGAGGATGGCGAAGGAAGCGTCCGGCTGACCATCCATCATGCGGCCGACGGAGCCGGGATTGATGAAATGGACGCCACCTGCCTGGCGGTGATAGGGGGAATGGGAGTGGCCGGTGAGGATCACGCCACAGGATGTTTTCCTGGCCAGTTCCTTGAATCGTTTGTCCGGCGTATCGGCTGCCAGAAATTCCTCGTGATCAACCGGGCTGCCGTGGTACAGGCCGACGAAGACCTGGCCGAGACGCAGGATTTTTTTCTTTTTCAACTCCAGAAGATATTTGCGGTTTTTAGTCGTGAGGGCCGCTGCGGTACTGGTGTACATGATGCGCTTTTCCGGTTTTGTGGGCTTTTTCAACGGGTTGCCCTTGAGGAGCTTGATCACCCGATCGTCAGTGTTGCCCCGGATGGAGAAGGCGCGATGGTGGCGCAGCCAAGCGATGGTTTCGTTGGGAAAGGGCGCATACACCAGGGAATCGCCGCAGTTGAGCACATAGGCGCAGTTGAGCGGGGCCACTGTCTGGCTGACAGCCGCAAGGGCCGGGTAATTGCCGTGGATGTCGCTGATGACAAGGATGTTCATGATCGATAGCCGCACAGGAAGGGCTGCGGCAAGAGGCGGATGAGGTTGCCCGCCGCAAAGTTCCTTGAGATAACAGAAGAAAAAACGTGGCCGCCGTCCGATGCGAACGAACCCCTCAGGACAGCACAGCAGTCCGGGCAGGGGGGATTGCACCTTCCTTGGCAAGATGCAATGAGCGTGGCATCAATCCCGGCGCGGGTCAAGGAAAATTACCGAAGCGTCACCATGTTCGCTTTGTCTTTTTTGAGGTATCTGGTAGACTGCGAGCGATTTTTTCAGATAACTTCAATGAAAAACAGGATGTTTTATGCAGGTGAAAGGTTTTTTGGCGGCAGCGGTGCAAGCCGGCATCAAGTATGCCGGCCGTCTTGATCTGGGGTTGATCTTTTCGCAGACTCCGGCGATTACCGCCGGGGCTTTCACCACCAACAAAGTCAAGGCGGCTCCGGTGCAGCTTGACCTGGAGCGATTGCGCTCGGGCCTGGCCCAGGCGATTCTGGTGAACAGCGGCAATGCCAATGCCTGTACCGGCCAGGCGGGCATGGAGCTGGCCCTGGCTACCAGCGCGTTGGCGGCAGGAGAGCTGGGGATAGATCCGGCACTGGTTCTGGTGGCTTCGACCGGTGTGATCGGACAGCCGCTGCGCGAGCCGTTTGCCCGCTCTATGCCCGATCTGGTGGCAGGTCTATCCCCCGATGGTTTTGAACAGGTGGCCCAGGCAATCATGACCACCGATCTGGTCCCCAAAATAGCCTCGGCCACGGTCGACATCGGCGGGGTCGAGGTGTCGATTTTAGGCATCGCCAAGGGATCGGGGATGATCATGCCCGACATGGCCACTCTGCTCTGCTTTGTTGTCACCGACGCCCAGATTGTCTTTCCGGTGCTCAACCGGCTGGTCAAATCCGGAGTCGAGCAGACGTTCAACCGGATCACAGTGGACGGCGACACCTCCACCAACGACACGGTGCTGGTCATGGCCAACGGTGCGGCCGGCAACCCCTGGATCGACGAGGATAATCCCCTGGCGGCGGCGATGTTCGGCGATGCCTTGCAGGGTGTGTTCAAAGAGCTGGCCCTCAAGATCGTGGCTGACGGAGAGGGAGCTACCAAGCTGGTCACCATCAGGGTTGCCGGGGCCCGCGACGAGAACGAGGCATTGAATGCGGCCCAGACCATTGCCAATTCGGCCTTGGTCAAGACCGCCTTCTTCGGCGAGGATGCCAACTGGGGCCGGATCATGGCCGCCTTGGGCCGGTCGGAATGCACCTTCGATCCTCAGCGGGTCGGGATCAGTTTCGACGGGATTGCCCTGGTGGAAAACGGGCTGGCCTTGGGACCGGACCAGGAGGCGGCGGCCACCAAAATTCTCAAGCAGCCCCGGTTCACCGTCACGGTGCATCTTGGCGAAGGGCGGGCCGAGGCTGAGGTGTATACCTGCGATTTTTCTTACGAGTACGTCAAGATCAATGCCGATTACCGGAGCTGAAGGGCAAAACGATGGTTCACCCCGGCGCAGACACCTGGTTGTTGCCTGATCTTCTGCCGGCCGAGGAATTGCTTGCTGCGCTGGCCGCCGAGTTCGGGCTAGACAAGGCGCCGGAATACGGGGGCATGGTGGTCTATGCCGACTCGTTTGATTGGCGGCTCTATCAGCAGGGTTGCCTGCTTCATTGCCACGGAGGCTGCTGGAGCTTATATCATGACGACAGCGGCGAGGTGACCATACAGCAAGATGGGCTTGAACTGCATGGCTCCTGTTTTGCCCGCGATTTCCCTCCCGGGAGATTGCGGGAGCTGCTGGAGCCGATCTTGGGTCTTCGCTGTTTGTTGCCGCTGGCGACGGTTCATTTGCAGGGCAGGCAGACCCGTTTGCTCAACCGGGATGAAAAGGTGGTGGCCCGGATCGTGATTGAAACCCAGCGGCCTGCGGGCGGAGAGCGGAGCTATCGCTTGGTCCGGCTGTTCAGGCTCCGTGGTTATGAAGACGAGCAGGAGTCTGTCCGGCGTATTTTTGCCGAAAACGGCATCATCGAAACCATCTCGCCCTTGGTCGGTTTTGCAGAGGGATGCCGGGCCAAGGGGCGCAGCCCTCTTGATTACAGCTCGAAATTCACGCTTGAGCTTGCCGGAGGTGAAACCGCCCGTCAGGCCATGACCCGCGTCTATCAATCCCTGTTGGACACGATCACCCGCAACATACCGGGTGTGCTCGCCGATTACGATCCGGAATTTCTCCATGACCTGCGGGTCGCCATCCGCCGCACCCGTTCCGGTCTGAGCCTGGTGAAGCGGGTGCTGCCCGATCCGGTCTCGGAACGGTTCAGCCGGGAGTTCCGCCTCCTCGGCGCCTTCACCGGGCCTACCCGCGACCTTGATGTCTATCTTCTTGCCCGTGAGGAGTGTCTGGCGCGATTGCATCCTTCCTTACGGCCGGGGTTGCAGGAATTTTTCGCCGGATTGGGGCGCAGGCGGCAGATTGAACAGAAGAAATTGGTGCGTGTGCTTCGCACCAAAAAAAGCGAGGCCGTGCTCAACGCCTGGCAGCGGGCCTTGAAGCGGCGCGACCGGCAACCGGCGGATCTGGCCGGTCTGCCAATAAAGGAACTTGCCAGCCGGATTATTCTTAAACGATTCAAGCGGGTCGTGCGTACCGGCCGGCTCCTGGACGCCGCCACTCCCGACGCCGAGGTGCATCGGTTGCGCATCCAGTGTAAAAAACTGCGCTACGCCATGGAGTTCTTCGCTTCCCTCTATCCCCAGCAAGAATTGCAATCCTTGATCCGGCAACTAAAAAAATTGCAGGACATTCTCGGGAGCTGCAACGATCTCTCGGTGCAACAGGAGATGCTCCGGCAGAACCTGAGCAATCTTGCCGCGGGGTCGCGGCGCAACCTCGATCAGGCGGCGGCGCTCGGCGGTCTGTTGCAGAGTTTGCTTCAGGAGCAGCAGCATCTGCGCGCTCATTTTGCCGAGGTGTTCGCGCAGTTCGGCGATCAGGAGACCGCAGCGCTGTTCCATGAACTTTTCAGGAAGCAACGGGAGCCGGCATGAGTATCATCGCGGTCTACAACATCAAGGGCGGAGTGGGAAAGACAGCCACTTCGGTCAATTTGGCGTATCTTTCCGCCCAACAGCAGGGCAAGACCCTGCTGTTGGATATGGATCCCCAGGCATCCGCCTCCTTTTATTTCCGCATCCGCTCGCCAAAGAAATTTGGGACAAAACAGTTGCTCAAGGGTGGTCGGCACATCGAAGAGAACATCAAGGGCACCGATTATCCCGGGCTCGATATGCTGCCCGCTGATTTTTCCTACCGCAACATCGATTTGGCCTTGGATGAATGCAGGAAGTCGCACAAGAGGCTGAGTAAGGTGTTGGTACCCCTGCAAGAGGAGTATGACCGGATTATTCTCGATTGTCCGCCGAACCTGACCTTGCTGTCGGAGAATATTTTTTACGCCGCCGATTACATTCTGGCGCCGGTGATTCCCACCACCTTGTCCCTGCTGTCCCTGGATCAGTTGTTTGCCTTCCTTGACGAGATTGGTCAGGCGCATGACAAGGTGATGATCTTTTTTTCCATGGTCGAGAAACGCAAGAAGATGCATGTGGAGATGATGCAGTCCCTGCGGGAACGACGAAACCGGGTGTTGCACACCATCATTCCTTACTCGGCGGATATCGAACGGATGGGCGTCTACCGGCAGCCGGTGGCGGCGGCCCTGCCCGCTTCGTCCGCTACGGTTGCCTACAAGAGCTTGTGGTATGAAATCCAGAATCTCCTCACCACCTGACGCGATCAGGCTGTTCATCTGCCGGCATGCCAAATCGAGCTGGCGGAACGCCAGCCTGGGCGATTTTGACCGGCCCCTGAACAATCGCGGTGAACGCGACGCCCCGGCGATGGGCTATCGCTTGGCACGGCAGGGAATACGGCCCGATCTGATCATGACCAGCCCGGCAGCCCGTGCGCTCGCCACTGCGCTGCATTACGCCCATCAGCTCGGCATACCGCCGGAGCAGGTGCGGCGCAATCCAGCGCAGTATACAGCCTCGGTCCCGGGATTGATCAGCTTGATCCGCACGGTCGATTCCAGCGTGGCTACCCTCATGCTGGTCGGCCACAACCCGGAAAGCACCGGGTTGGCCAACGAGCTGGGGGGATTGCACCTCGATAACATCCCGACCAGCGGCATCGTGGCCCTCGCTTTTCCCCAGTGTACATGGGCAGACCTCAGGGCAGGCTGCGGTACTCTCCTGTTTTTTGATTATCCCAAGAAACAGGAGTGAACGTTCAGACGGGCAGGAAGGAAGGGACCATGGTGCCGGGTGTGGAGAGAGCGCCAAATTGCCTGGCCTGTCGATTCGTTGCTCACCCCTGAATCTTGGCAGCTTGGGCATGTCGGCCCCATGGCTTTGACACCCAGGAACTGGCAAGGAAACTTCATGGATAAGGGATTGCTTGAGGTCAAGCAGTCGACGCCTGCCAAGTATCTGAACGAGCCCAGACGGCACCGCAACCGAGCCAGAAGCTGGACAGCCCCCCTTCGCTTTGACTGTTCGGCCTGTCCGATCAGTTGATGTTCAACCCAATTTTACGTCGGCTTGGGACCAGACCTGGGACAGGATTGGTGGAACGAATCAGGCTGTGAACATCCGGGCTAGGGTCACAATTCAGGTATGGTTCTTTTGGTAAGCATCTCTTGATAGAATACATCCAAAAAAGCCTTCACAATGGATTTAAAATCTGCATAGCATGCGGCAGAATCAGTATAATTGGATGGAGTGAAATTAATCGGTGTTAGAAAAAACACTGAAGATTTATCACCGCAACTCAATATATACATGTTATCTCGTTGATAGAAATCAACTCTATAGGGAGTAAACAGTAAATTATCAGCTTTTTTCTCCATCTGTTTTTTCCATTTAGCCAGAGTATGCTCTGATGAGGCGACAATATTGACCGGTTCAGCTTGAAAACCTTCTGATACTAATTTAGTTCGAACAAAGCTGGCCAACACATCGGCAAAATCATAAGCACATCCTTGATGGTAATTTATATTTTTTTCTACCGTAATGATCATGCCGCTATTGCCAGCAAACAGAAATGCTCGGGTATCGACTTTTTTTGCAAACGGATATTTTTGTTGTTGACTTTGATCTTGGCTGCCCGCAGCAGGATTTTGATTTGCCGAACCACAGCCGATCAAGATTGAGCTGGTCAAAAGCAAAAGGAATAACCCTGCAATTTTTTTTTCTTTATTAAATCGTAACATTTCGCCCAGAGGTGTCCTCACCTGTTGGCACAGGGGATTGAGTTTTTTTAAGGGGAATTGCTGTTCAACCGCAGGATCCACCGGCGATGTATCGCAAGGCCAGAAGCCCTTCGCCCAACCGCCGCTTCCAGGTGGTGAGCGGATGGGGCACCGCAACTGCGCCGCCAATGCAGCCGCCGTCCTGTAGCCCGCCATCGCCGTCAGCGCCACTTTTGCCTTGATGAGACGGAATGGTTTCTTATGCCTCAACTTTCTGACTTGACCTAACAAGTTGTGATTAGGCGGTTAATTTGCGACAATCTCTTTCCTGTTTGCAGCATATCAAGAGCAAAGCCCATGACTGTATCAACAAGGGCCAGGATTGCA
>Ga0123357_10000815_pt1 | contig 31484 bp, 20 predicted proteins | sample TergutEmb28metaG_FD_89873 | JGI IMG/M metagenome (GOLD analysis project Ga0123357, IMG submission 89873) | Embiratermes neotenicus P4 segment gut microbial communities from Petit-Saut dam, French Guiana - Emb289 P4 | ecosystem: Host-associated > Arthropoda: Insects > Digestive system > Gut ...
AAAACACAACTGTAAAGGCTTTTTTCCCCCCCCAAAATTTTTTTTTTACGGGGAAAAAAAAAATTTTTTTCTTACCCCCCCCCCCCCCCCAAAAAAAAACATCTTCCACATTCCATGCCTTCCTCTTCAGAGAAAGGAGGTGCTTTTAGGGCTATTTCCCACAAAATCTTTGCTTCCACTTATGCAGAACGGAACAGTCTGATTCCCTATGGAAGCTCAGGCTGGTCATGTATTCAGTTTGGCCTTTGATACTTAAAAACGAGTTAGGTGTGCTTTCTTCAAGGTGTTTCTTACATAGAGAAGACGTGACCAACAATGCTTGATCTCCCTTGCTCCGTGTACTTGAGCCAACAGACAAAGTATTGCAAGGTGTGCATCGAATAGTGAGACATTTTTATGCTATCACCAGTGGGTCTAGCAAGTCATTCCTGGCAATATGACTATCAACAGCCCATAGTGTTGATGTTCCAATTCTCGGCAATATGGTAAACAAAAGCCAGCAGAGTAGATATTCAGATTCTTGATAATACAACTATCAAAATCCAGCAGAATTGATGTTCTGATTCTTGGCACTATGCATCTCAACAGCCGGTAGAGATTATGTTCCCGTTCTTGGCAATATGACTATCAACAGCCAGTAGAGTCAATGTTCAGATTCTTGGCAATGTGATTATCAAAAGCCAGCAGAATTGATGTTCTGATTCTTGACAATATATGAACAGTCAGAAGAGTTGATGTTTCACATCCAGTGTCTTCAGAAACATGTTGATGACTAAACTTACGGTCAAAATAGATACTAACATTATATGGACAGACTTGCCATTTTGTAATAGCATTCACAGTATTTCCCAGTGCTGCACCAATCATGTAAGCTTGGCTCATCAACTGGCCAATCTGGCAAACAGCTATAGTTCTCAACAGACTGTTTTCAAGCCACCATCAAATTAAGAACAGTAATAACAATTCAAGAGGGCCAAAAAACCTGATGCCCGCAGGATGAATCTTGTGGGCGAAGTAAGGGAGAAGATGAATGACAGATATGCCAAGTTTCCTTTCCAAACTTCCAAATACAAACACTTCATACCAGAAAAATGACGGGCCAGTACTAATATAAGTGGCAGATAAAATGACTGGCTTCAAAATGTCAATTATGTGAATCGCTGTCCAAAAATGGTGACTAGAATTGACTGCAAAAAGCACAAAGCTGCCTGTTGCCATTCCAGAGGATATCCCATGATTCAGTACTTTTTGTACTACTACTACTACTACTACTACTACTAATAATAATAATAATAATAATGCCACTGCCACCAGCCACCACCACCACCACCACCACCACCACCACCACTGCTAGTTACAGCTATTTGGAACAAATCTGGGCAACATCATCACATTGTGCTAGTTAATCAATAGCATACCAATCCACACACACATAACACCCAAACACTATACGTTCTTTCATTATTATTTCTCTACAACGTGTTTCGGTTGTAAACTGGCTGAGCATATGGTGAATAACAAGATATACCCTTCAGCATGTAAGTTTTTATCTTTACCAAGCACTACAGACAGATCAAGTTCATAAATATCTGCATTTAACAGTCAAAAAATTCGTAAATAAAGTAAATTCACCCTAGAACAGGCCACGAAGGCCAGATGGGAGTAGCTCTACTACAAGGTGATTCAAATATGACCGGGACTGATGTCGCCAGATTTACACACAAATCATCCCGGTCATATTTGAACGACCTTGTATTTCCTTAACCTCTGACCACACTAGACCGGCCAGGAAAAAAAAAAACAGCAAGTATATTTGGGAATTGGGATCTGATGATCATGCTGCATCCACCAATACATGTCACCCATTTGGTAACTCTTGCTCAGTTTGCTCAGATTAGTTGTGTGAAAGTACAGGGTCCGCCAGCGAATCGGGTGATTTGGCAACGGCGTTTTTCTATTTTTAGCATGAGCGGGGAAGGGGAATGATGCTGCCAGGTGGCGTGGCCGTGAATAGCGTTCAGTTTGAAATGGAGTCACAGACTGGTGCACAGCGTGCTTTTGTTGTAAAATCATTTTATAAGAACAACGATAGCTACATTGCCGCCCAACATGAATTTCGCAAGAAATTCGGGATTCATCGAAACAGTAAAGTGCCGTCAGCTCATGCCATAAAGACGTGGGTAAACAACTTTGAAGAGACCAGCTCAACTGTTATGAAGAAAGGTGGTAGTGTTAAAACAGTTCGCACTCCACAGAACGTCGACGCTGTGAGAGCATCATTTGAACAAAGTCCTCGCCGGTCGGCTGTGCATCATTCCAAGAAACTGGGACTGTCAGAAAGCAGCGTCAGGCATATTTTACACTTGGATTTGCACTGCGGTACAGGAAGAGATTTCAAGAATCCCGGTCGACGTGTTACGTAGGGCCATGAGTAGTGTTCACGATCGGCTTGCTGAGTGTGAGCAGCGTAATGGAGGGCATCTTGAGTTGTAACGAGTGGAATGATGTGTTGTTTTTTTTATGTTCTGTGTTATGTTTCAAGACCACTGATTCACTTATTTCTGCAAATGCTAAAGTATGTACTTCCTTATAAATGTAACTGTATCATGATATCCAATACTTTTAATTTTTTTTTAACACTTAAAAATCGCCCGATTCGCTGGTGGACCCTGTATAAACAAACTTCAGTAACTAAATACATAACAGGGTGTACAAGTATACGATTGCTTGTAGATGGGTTCTACGGACATAACCCATTTCCTACCCAACAGGTAACAGACAGCCATATTCCAAAACCAAAAAGCAAATTCTGAGTTCTGAAATTCATGAAGTTCTGTTTCTGTTCTCCCTGTATAACTTCATGCTGTGGTATTCAAGAAAGAGGCAGCTTTTTCCTTTATTTGAGAATGTATAAAACTGGTCTAAAAGTAGACTCTTGGGTGATCCTCCTACCCCAAGACATTTACTTCATGCAGGGCATAGCATGCATGTAAGGTATACAAATCTCTCAACTTATTATAACACACTCCTACACAAGTGACATGCCTCAGCTGCCAAACAATGAACAAAAATAATTCCCTCTACATTGTAATAATTACTTAAAATATTCACCGTGCAAAACTTTTTCACAACAAAGTCTGCTTGTGTCTTTTAGTTTCAAGTGCCAAATATACTTCATTATTTTATCTGACAACTATCAATTCTCACATCCTGTCAGCTTGCTTATCATATTATCATAGCACACTCGTCTGACTGCCGATTTCTGAAGTGGAAGAGCAACAGGAAGTGACAAATGACAGTTTTCGGATAAAATAAGAACAGCATTAACTGTGACTACTCACATCTGCAGCGCAAGTACCCATTTTCATACAAGCCCCAAAGGAGATCACCACACCTGTCACACCATGTAGGATAGCAGTAGCTGGACAGGGTAAAATTATGCCCTATTCCTCTCTCCATATCCTCAGCCTGCAGAGAGGTTATGAAAAACCAAATCATTACACAATACACACAGCATAAACATTACAAACTATGGTACTATCCCAAATATTTGTGCTAACAAAAGACAGAAGACACAACAATAATCAACAAATGCATGCATGCACGCAAGCGCGCGTGCGCACACACACAAAAGTCATAGAGATCTTAGAAGACCAACTGAAGATACATATATGAGATGTCAGGCTTGATGTTGCACAGTGTAGGCTGGTAGCTGGTTACAGCTGCAGGAAAGCATATCAGTCCCATCTTCAAGAGCCAAGCAGTCCACAATGATACATATCATTTTACCATTCTCCACAAAGTAACAGTAAGTTTATTCATGAATTTTGCTAAAATGATGAATAATTTCACAACACAAAATGCAAACCCACTTATTCAAGCCTGCTATTTCTTACATTTAAAAGTGAGGAACTAAGCAGTCCATGATTAAGGCAATGGACTTCGATCTCAGGTTGAGGACCAGCCAGATCTTTTCCACGTGACTTTCCCTCTATGCATCTCTGACAAATGCCATATTGTAAAAGTAGAGATGCTTGGCCATTATTAATCTGCAGGCTCTTTCTGTCAGCCATCATCATTCAGGTACATAATTTCCCACATCAGAATGCCTTCAACCACTGCTAAGTGTAGGAAAGGATTGGGAAAACTGGCCAAAACTGTAGAGATTACTGACAATTCTATAGTGTGCTGAAGTGATCAAAAGAGGTATAACAAAATTAATTTCTTCTGAGGTGTAACATTGCATCATTAAGTTTGTAGTTCCTGACATTTTGAAGTATCAGAGTGGCTTCATCTTCAGGGCTGGGCAGTTTTGGATGATCCTTCAAAACACCGGAAACTATCTGTCCAAAAACAGAGTAACAATCCAGAAGACTTGAAACATTCTGAGAAGTTATCATTTCTATAGAAGCATGGAATTTTTAGGAACAAAACATTCTTTGTAACTGCCTCCACATTTCTAGACAACATTCCACAATCGCTCAAAGTGATCACACACACACACACAAAATAATTCTACCACGTATTTTGGCACTACACAACCTCAGTACTGCTGTAAAATAATCAGACTGTTCTGGGAGGAACTTGGAATGCTCTCCAAATACATGGAAAAGGAATATTAATGATCAAATTACCTTTTCATCTGGCCAAATAAGACATGCAGAATTTTGAAGCATAGTCCCCTGAGTGTCTGAATGTTCATCTATTTGAAGGGCATCCATATTGCAAATTTGTTCATCTGCTTCAAGTTTCTGAAACAGTGGCTCCGTTGATGTCATTACCGGCAGATCTGTCAAAACATCACCACCAGGTATTGTCATTTTACTGTGAATATTCTTCCACAGTACATCTGAAACCTGGAAAAAATAAACAGCACTAATCATTCCATAAACAATTCCACAAACGGCAGATTAATTAAAATCTTTTTGCAATAAAAGCTCAATACATCATGTGTTGAAGGTGACCTATTTTACCTTCAGTAACAATGGGCACTGATCTGTGTTACTTCAGATAATCACAATAACCAACAAATGCACATAAAAGACTAAAAATCATAAATAATGTATAAAATTCCTGCGTGCTTCAAGGGAACCAAAATACAAAGGCATGCAACTACCAAAACAACACTCTTGTTATCACAATAATGAAACATTAAAAATGTTAGAATTATAAAATTTTTTAATTATAGAATTACAAAAGTTTATAATTTTATAATTCTAACATTATTAACATTTCATTATTGTAATACCAAGAGTGTTGTGTTGGTATTTGCAAGCCTTCGTAATTTGGTTTCCCTGAATATGACACCTCAGTGCTGGACACATAGGAATTTCATACATTATGTATGATTTTTAGTAGTTTTATGTACATTTATTGGTTAATGTAATTATCCGTAGGAAAAATGCATGGAGTATGTAATGACAAATCTGTCTTCTTTCTTGGTTATATTGTCAATACTTCAAACATAAGTAATTGTGGTACAAACATAATATCTTCAAAGAAACCAAGAATATAGCAAGGAAGGTGTTACAAAAGACTTATTACAAAAATTTAAACATTCAAATCTGTAAAAAAGGACAAAGCAAGAGAGAAATCTGCCTCAGAAGCACAAAGTGATGGGGCACAGAAAAATGGATTTTTGTATTTTCTTAACAGTAAGTTAAATGCAAAATGTGTAGTTACATACTCACCTATTCAACAAAACGATTCATACTATGGAAGTATTTGTGGGGGAGGGCATTTTTATACTTTTAACTTGGATGCAAATTAGTTAATAATGGTATGGATGAAATTTAATTAAAAATGATACACTAACAATTAAAAGAGGTCATTAGTATTGCATCGTGTACCTTAATATTCGACAGCTGCACCAATTCAATGTGTTCTATATCTGTGTTTCTTTTAACAGCAGCCTGTGGGTGCTTTTGTGGTGACTGGTTTGTAGGCGATGGTGAACCAGGTTTACTTGACTTACGATGGAAGGGACTAAGATTCATCAAACCCCAGTTCTGTAGCAGCTCACCAATACCCATATTTAGCCCAAACCGGGAATGAGAGGCATTATCTTTTGAAGTTGAAGCTACCTGCAACAAGCATACATACACCTTAAATTATGATTAGGAACTCACAATTTTTGGAGGTAACTAAAAACATGATATTTCTGCTACATGCACAAAATCCATTGTAAAGCAATCCCTCACCAACTGAAGTTCCTCCAAACACAGTTCTGAAGTTTCCCATCTGTGAACAGTTTTGCCACCTACAGTACTTGGTGTTATGTATACACAATATCCATCTTGTGTACACATGGAAAATACTGGTAGCTTCTGCATCAAGAGCTCAAAATTTGCTAGGGGCAGGGCTGAAATAACATCTGAAAACGTCATGTCAACTTCCAGATTCCTGTTGTGGTATATCTTCAGTGACAAGCTTTTATATTTGTCTAATGAGCTTACAATTTTGTAGGAACAGAGTTTGGTTTGCTGTTATACCTGTTCTCTGATGGAACAAGAATTGGAGCCTGTTCATCAATAATAGTGGCCATGGCCCATTGGCATCCATTTCTAATAAGGGTTAGGTCCCACCAACCAGAATTTTGCCTATAAGAATGCCTTTTTAAGAACAAGACCCCACTGGTAGCTAAACGTCACTATTAATTTTAACGAGAAAAGTGACATTTGGAGTTCATTACTACTGTTTAAATTCTGCACATTCACATCCATCTGCACAGTAGGAGATGGGACTCCTTCCAGGAGATAACATGGCTGGGGAGTGGCATTGACTGACTACCTATCCCCCGTCTAGTGTCAACGTTAAATAAAGAGTACAGTTATACCTTTAATCCACCCCCTGCCCCTCACGCCTTCATGGCATGTTATACCTTTTGAAACTATTACTTTCACATTTGCTTCTCATGAGTTAAAATGTGGAAGATCCAGGGTTCAAATCATGATAGGAGTAAGAGACTTTTCTCCTCTCTACCCACCTGTACTTCATGTAGGTTCTTTCTTGAAATAACATACAATAAAACATGAGACTTCAGGTTCTCACAGTGATACTTCTGAGGGGCCCGACCATCTGAGATATGATGCTCTATCACTGTGTGAATGGTTCCCAGCATGTCAAAGGAATTTGGTGCCTTCACCCTCAAGGGTCAAGAGCCCCCAGACGTACGCCAAACACATGCTGGCTAGTAAAGGTATACTTTATGGTGCTACCAGTTTGTGGCTGGCTAGAGAGGTTGTGAGCCAATCACAAAGGTGTGGGAAGTGTCTACATGAAACAACCAGTGATCAGCACTCCACTGCACATCCAACAATGTTCTTTTTCAGGGCCACAGGCGTACATCTAGTCCTCTTTTAGACCTTCCTCGCAGGTTCACTGCCTCTCTGTGCAGCCACTAACCAGCAGAACCATACATGTGTAATTTGTAAATCTATCCATACCATGTTTGGCACTCTTCTGAGACACCTTACCCCCTGATGATGAGGCACATTGTTCCTTCAGAACATCAGGAACAACTCACCCAACCACACTGCATAACACCCCACAAGACCTGAATCCTAAATTGAAATAGTAACTACCATATCCTTGCAAGAAAACATGTGGAGTGTTCATACTAGCTGAGTAACTATGAACTTCTCAACAACTCTACCCTTTGCAAGTACTGTTAGTGTTTCAACTGCAGATGTTGAAAGTTAAAATAACTGTAAACACTGAAATGGCAGCAAGTATATGCTTGAAAAATTGAGAAGAACTATGCAAATCTCAGACCGGATAATCATCCTGCAGGTCAATATTCATACCTGGGACCTTCCAAATATTAAAAAGGAACACTCATTACTTAACTATGATATCCCATCTATTTATGAAAAATCCAGTAACATAAAGACATGCATATAACAAGTTGGTCAGAAAAGGGAAGCGAGAAATTGGAAAACCAAGGCATAGATGGGAGGTAAAACTAAACTGGGCCTTAAAGAAACAAAGTGGGAGGCTGTGAATTGGATTAACTTCACTAAGAATAAGGACTAGGTGGTGGGATCACGTGAACACAGTAACGAACCTTATGGTTCCATAAGAACAAGAGATTTTCTAATTAGTTTACTGACTATTAGCTTCCCAAAAACGTGACACTCCATGGAGTTCCTTATATTTAACAGACAGTCAAATTCTTATAATAAAACCAACTAGATGCACTAATTTCTCAAATTTATTTTTGGAATAAAACTCTACATGTTTCGGACATTTCCTCTGTCCATCATTGGGAGTTTTTCACCCTACACACAGCAGTGGTATATGTCATACAGGTTTGCTGACAGCTTGCGAGCAGGATCAGGATGGAACTCCACCCTGGTCCTGCTTGCAAGCTGTCAGCAAACCTGTATGACATATACCATTGCTGTGTGTACAATGAAAAACTCCTGATGATGGACAGAGGAAATGTCCAAAACATGTAGAGTTTTATTCCAAAATAAATTTGAGAAATTAGTGTATCTAGTTGGTTTTATTATAAGAATTTATCACGATGCACAGTCACCTGTACGTCAAAAAAGACAGTCAAATGAAACATAACCTTTTCATTTTCTGATGAGCCCCCTGACTCTGAGCCTGTATCTGCTGCTCCATCCAGATTTGAAGCAGCAGCCATTACAAATAACAATCACCTGGCCAATGAAGACACAGGTACTCCATTTACTCTGCCACACATCTGAAATAAACATCAGTAACTGCAATATTCAAATCACGTTACACACTGTTTTGGGGCATGTTCACATAGTTGTGAAAAGCTCCTATTAGCTTCATCATGTCTGGCCATCTGTATCAGTGCAGCTCACACTGGACAGACTACCAAAAAATTTGATACTGGGAACTATTATGAAAACCTTTTGAGAAAAACCACATTTGGTTACAACCAGGCAAAAATAATGGGCACTTTACATGAACACATATGTACATTTTATTGTTGCCAGCAACATATGTTTGCTATAAAACATTGCTCTGCAACACTCAGTATTATATAGCTGGTAGTGGCATGTGGCTAAGCAATACACAGAGAATAAATTGTGTTTCCACTGCAGCAATGATTATGTAAACACATCACAGTGTTATGCTGTGCATACAAGGGCTATCTTGTTTGCATTCAAATTGGAGTCCATCAACCTGCTCAAAAATGACTAGTAGCATAAAACTTGTATGAACAGGATACCATATAAGCACTCTATTCCCTTAAGATCTAAAACATTTACCATAGTAATTTACATTCCATGCTGTGTATATTTAATAATAATAATACAGTACCTCTCAAAACAAATGCCTGCTGTGTAAAACAAAAGTATAATAAACTGTGATGTTGTTTAAAAGTACCGAACAGAATGTGTTTCAATTATCTGTGTTTTCAATCATTCAAGTGTCTCCTTCACTTCATCAGCTTGAATAACTGTGATTCTACTGTTCTGAGTTTTACCTGGGATCTCTATAAAAATATAATTACAAAACTACCACCTTAACCTTTTAAAGCCCAGTGGTAACATTCAAAAACTCCAACATATTTCCTCTGAGTATATTTAGGCATACCTGTTTCATCAGGTTCTCACAGTAAATACTGATCACTACACTACAAAACATTAATTGACTGGTTCTTATAAAGACAGTGTTCTCTGTAACGTAGAAACTAAATTTTTATAGGTATTTTGGATAAATGTTGACATTCAAAGAGTTACTAACAGCTATGAACCTCTCATTCTGAGAGCCAATATTTAAGGCAATATATTGGACGCAAAGGTAAACCAGGCTGTCTTGAATTATATTCATCAAAAGACAAATAAAGGATGTGTATTTTCTGTAAACCTATTAACCCTTATCCTGCTAATGTGGAGAATAGGGTGAGCTCCTAATAATGCCAGCAAATGGCAGGTGGGATTTAAGTCGGCATGTAAAGGGTTAATATCCAATGCCTCATATCCTGTACATCGCATACTGTGTGAAGTGTAATAATAACAAATCTGGAACACATGAAGAAACTCATGTCTTGTGATTGCTTTAGACTATTTACTGCTGGCAAGCACAATTCACCTGTCAATTTGGACTTTGCATTTTTATTTCTGTTGACTTTTCTTTGGTATGTACTACTAGAACACTGACCAATAAGTGAATGCAAGAAAGCCCTGAATAGATACAAGTCAGGTATTTCAACATGCATGCAAGTATTCACACACTTCAGAAAATTACTTGAAGAATATCAGAGTTTTAGTCTACAAATCTGTGAGAACAAGCAAATTAAATATTGTATTGGGTTTCGTAAAAGCAAATGGTTACAGACATGCATCATAAGGAAAATCCTAAAATGGGTCCATTTATATAATTTTATATTTGTGCACATAAATGGGACACAAAATTTCAAGCATAGAATTTTATTTACTGTATGCACTTATACTCATATATTTGTGTCATATAACACATTAATGTAATGTCATGATGATTTAATTTACCTTCTGTTAGCCACAGATTTCACAACACTATGCAACTACAAAATCTGTAGATCTTATCTCATTCCTTCTTTTCTATTAAAGTATTTACTGCAACTAAAAATTCTGAGCTTTGTAAAGAGTTACGAGGAAAATATTTCACTGACATAATGGTTGTGCTCTGTACAACATATCTTTAACATGTCTATCATACCTGCAAATACCATATATTTTAGGAGTATTAATACTGGTACACACTTTAATGTACTTTTTGTATATGTTATATAGTCTTGGTTTAGACCTAGGAAAGATCTATGAATTGTCTATAAATTCTATGCTGAGTCCATTTCATAAGATAAAAAATAGGCCTAAAAGTTCCCACACAACAGGTGCTACCTCCAATAAGCCCAAAATAATTCTGAAACAAATATAAGCAACAAATAACAAGCAACTTGAAAGAGGAAAGTCTGATGGCCAATACTCTAACCTAGGCACCATAAATGAAATTGTGTTACCTTAACCTGGCAAAATCTAAATTGCGTACCCAACCTCATATCCATTGAATACTTGGTTTCTTACCTTGGGTGTAAACTGTGATAACACTGACAGTACATACATGCTGGCATATCGAAGAATACTGAACTTCCTAAATGTTTCTCAACAGTGTTCCTTTTGACCTCTGCTATAATACTAAGAATTTCTGTACAGAGAACACTTTATTGGTGTCTATCACATCTTCACACCAAATTTCATAGGACACACTGCAATGGAAGTATGCACAATAAGCCAGTGTTAAGTTTTCTGACTCCATAAATGACGTCAATGTTATGTCAAAGCATGTTGAACTTCCGTATAATATATCCAATGTGAGATTTCCTTTTAATGTTGTTGTCAATTTCTAAACCGGCGGTGTGTGGCTATAGAAGCACTGTCTACATTACGCTCGGTGTCCTCGAATTTAAACTGTTACTTAATGGGACCAACCGAGTTTGTTCTACTCTTTCACCGCTCCACCTGAACAAGGCAGACATGTCCGTGCAGCGTGAGACACTGGGAAACGTTGAATGTTTCAAGCACTACGTTTAGTCTCTATACTAATTCAACTGCTCAGTTCCTCTCACATCCTACATTCATATTTCCCCATTTCCATCATCAGTACAAAGTTCTATGAAACTTAATCAAAATTTAATGCAAGTGTATTCACTAGAACGTCTCGGCAGTAGCGCCAATTGGGCTACGACTGCAACCTTCTATGTATTTTTTTTTTAATTTACTGTTACAAAATGCTCAACAAACCACAAAATACGTTTAAAAAAAAAAAAGTGAACCTACATTTATACACTTCCCGTGCGAATCAATGGAGTCGGGCTTAATCAAAAACAGGGATATTACCTATGAGAATCGTGCATAAGTTGTGTAAATTGCTATCATCTGTGAGTTACCACGCTGTAGCTGTAATTAGCACGCTAAAAGAACGTACTGCAAAATACCTTCATATTTATCAGGAACTGCTGTGACATACGGTCGACAAATAAATGTGCCAGGCACAATGTTCCCATTCCGAAAAATGAGACAACGGCAAACTACACCAAAATTTCTTAACCCAGAACTGAGAATGACTTTAAGAACACATTGTAACAAAATCGCATAATGAACACACCGTAAATGGAATCACACAGCCAGTGTCTCTACCATCAATTGATCGGTCAACTCAACATTGCAAGCAACTGTGATAGCCAACGTGCCAGCCCTGCGTACTGTCCCATGCCCGAAATTTCCCGTGTTACAAGAAGTTTCCTAACCCGACGTGCAATTGACGTGTCAAAGTTTAGTGTTATTTCACGCTTTATATGTCTTTATTCGCTAATTGTAAGCGAACATGGAAATGCAATCGCAATATATGACTTTTATATTTTCATTCCACGTAATGTACAGGTCAAGCCCTATCACACGAAAGTGAGCAAACCCCTATGCAGTATTTGAATAGCAATATAACTCGTAATAATATTATACGAGTACTGGTGTAAGAGTATCAGAACCTTAAAGCGAAGAAAAGGTATTTAATATATTATCACGAAACCCACTTCAGCACGCTTTGCCATCTGGGCAGTCACACCATGACAATAGTCTACAATTACTTTTCTTGCAGATTTTGATTCCATTACGTCTTGCGGTGTTACATTTTCGGGAAATTCCACAGAAAGCCAGTCTGTCTTCCATCCAAACAAAACTAGATTAATGGGAGGTGTACAAAAGTGTGTTAGGGTCAAGTAGGATAGTTTTACAACTGGAGTAATACATCATTGTGTATCACTTGCTGCTTGAATTATTCGGGTAACCATGGGGGTCGTTATCCTTGTAGTTCTGTGCCTCTGTAGCAACTACCTCCATGGTAAAGGCTTTGATGTTCACTTATATGACAGAAATGTCTGTACTGCAGTTTGTCATCAGGGCCATAATTTACCAATTTATTCAGTAAACAGGTAATGAAATAATCACTTTCATAATTAAAAAAAAACTATGAATGAGTCCACTGCAACGCACACATAAAAGATGGATGTCAGAACTTCATTTTATGAAACAAGGTTAATTGAACAGCAGGTTAAAAATGAACTTGAATTCTTGTGGATGCTGACAATGCTTCCATTACAACTGCCATACTTGGGGACATGGACAGGTACACTTCGTACTATGAAAAACAATGCAACACATATGTAATCTAGTTTTATTTAAATTACAAAATAATTGAGGCCACTACTCAGAGTACAACCAATAAGATGTGACATTTCTCAATTTATTTCTGTAAGACGCTCTACATGTTTCAGACAGTTTTTCCATCCATCATTAGGAACTCAAAATTGCGCATACAGTGTCAGGCATTTGTCAGACCATTACTGCTACCTGCTGCTAGCAGCAGGTAGCTTGTGGCTGAAACATGTACAGCGTCTTACAGAAATAAATAAATTGAGAAACGTATCTTGTTGATTGTATTCTGAGAATATATTAGTGATGCACAGACATATGAATGTTAAATTGAGGCCACATTTACAAATAAATGACTGCAAAAAGACACATACTAAGATCAAATGTCTGTTACTCTGAAAACTTGGTAGTAGTACATTTCAATACCAGTGGTTAACATAATTCAGCACCTACAAGAACAAACCTGCCCCCCAAAAACCATACACACTATTATGAGTACTTCATAGGTGAAACCACAATACACAAGTAACTTCATAACTATCAATCCAGAGACAAAAATGAATGCATATGAAAACTGTATCATTTTGTAACAAGGCTACAATGGAACAAAATTACAGCATCCACAAAACCTCATGGCAATTTTAGCATTAACAATTCAATACTTCTATTTCCTACAGAAATATGGTACTATATTTACTATATCTGTAACTGAATATCTATATATAGCTAATTTTTACCTCATTAGCTAGCACACATGAACTAACAGGCCAGTATAGCCTGTAAGTCCTAATACTATTTATAGTTTGCAAACTACCATATGTACTAAATTCTGTAATTAAGTATATTCAACATATAAAGATGAGATGGGAAATTAGACCTGCAATTGTATCAAGTGACAAAACAGCAAACAAAGGAAAACGATGAGGAGCAGGGAGGAGGATGAAGGGCTTTTACACACAGAACTAATATGGCTGAACCAGCATGGTGATGCAGTCACAATATACAGCATACACATTTAGATTTCATCTATGCTCAGATTACAAGCTTTGGTGTCACAGTGTAACAAATACTCACACGTTAATGGTGATTATGTGGAGATGTGATTGTACCAAATCCAACTGCAATGTAGCTGCCATATCAATGTCAGAATAAAGTTCTTGACATCAGGGTATATTACCTTGGGGGAAAGCAATGGCAAACTACCCCCAAGAACTTGCCCAGGATGCAGTGTGCCAGAGCCATACCGGTCACATGACTGGGCTCTGGTTCATGCCAAGCTTGGCCTTCAAGGCTGAATACTAATGAGTGAATGTTACCTTATTATTTGGTAAAACTATCTTGTACATGATGCACTATGCATACAGAAAGGACTTTCCATCTGAACCTTCTGTTGAAAGATGAGTATGGCACATGGATCCATGCAATACATATATGACCTCTTAATCAGCTGGGTGTATTTGTGTCAAGACTTGGCTGATGTTCGGTTTAAGAGGTACTCACTGACCACTAAATATAGCCAGGTCAAGCATATGGCTGTAATGGAAACTGTCAATCCAGGCAGACCAGCATAGGGATTAATGAGTGACAAAAATAACTGTCTCACATGGTAATGTCTCCAAGACTATAAATCAACCATCACTCATCTGGAGGAGGAGGAGGGGTGTGACAGTTCTTCACAACCAATGCAGTGAACCTGCAAACCATCTTAGTGGGTTACTTCAGAGCATTTTACCAGCCAAGAAACTGTCTCCTCTGCGGGCTTATTGCCATGTGAACTTGATGATAAGGAGCTAAGACAGAGACTCTGACACAGCCCATGATCAGCGCTGCAGCACAAAGTAATGCTTGGCCAGATCCAACCAGTAACACTGTATGTCCTGTTTAGAGAACATAACTAGTGAAAACGCTTTAACTGCAACGACAGAAAAACTGTATTATTTTATATGAATAACTTTATACCCTTGAGGATTCAGGTCTTCTGGGATGTGATGCTGTGTTGCCAGGTAAGATGACATACAACCAGGCCCCACCCACACCCCCTTTGATTTGCCAAACTCTCCCAGCTTTCACCAACCAGACCAACAGGCCCATTCAACTGTTCTTCTTGGAATTATAAGTCCTTGAAGATTAAGACATTGCATTTCTTCAAAATATCAAGAACCAGTTGTCCAGCAACACTCCTGTCACATACCAATTGACCTGAATCCTTATAAGGCTGCTCTGTAAAGCATGTTGCATAGACCAAAAGGAGTACAGCATACATGCACAAGCCATGGGTGAATTCCTACCAACCTGCATTCGTGGAGTAGAAACTAGTCAATCAGCCTCAGATACGTCTGTTTCACAATCTATTTCATTTTCTCGTGACTTATTTTGATGACCCTTGACTTCCACTCTGTACACGGCGCACACATGATCATATCCAGATTTGATTGTGAAACGCAAGTGGCGTGCAGCAAATTTTGTTTCATGTAATGAATTCACTTGGTGGCAATCATCTGTCATGCCAATCTCTGTTATGGGGGGGAAAAAAGAGCATTTCTATATTAATGTACTGCTATTTATGTACACGAACACTCAACAAATGACATTTCAAGTGTTTTTTTATGAAGTAAAAATAGAATGCCTTATACATAGACATCCATCGAACTATCCATCTGTGACCTAGTATCACTGATGACACTGTCTGCTGGTTTTTTTGATGTTTTGCTGACCATGCAGCTCAGTATAATCTTAGTAATTAACCAACTTAATGCACAAAAGCTTGTTTTATAATAAGTGTATTATATGCTTCCACATGTTTCGAGCACTATGTGCTCATCATCAGGAGGTCAAAATTGTATTATACAGCATCTGGTATCATAACACTTGTAGGTGGCTGTCCCGTGCACAGGTTGAACCAGTCCTCTCTCAACCTGTGCATGCGATGGCCACCTACAGGTGTGATGATACCAGATGCTGTATAATACACTTTTGACCTCCTGATGATGAGCACATAGTGCTCATAACATAAAGAGGCATATAACAAACATATTATAAAACAAGATTTTGTGCATTAAGTTGGTTAATTACTAAGAAGACTGTCTGCTGGATTTTCATAAAATTCATTATAGAAGACTTCCTTACAAAAATTCGATTCACATGCACATGTTGTGCAAAAAATCAGGTTGGTAAGTCATACTTTACTTATGAGTGTAACTGAATTTCTACCTATGCATTCAATATTCCTGGAATAATGTGCTTAAATTTGGTACAGTAAGTCTAAACGTGTGCTACTGAGCAATTGTGATTTTTGCGAAATACAGTGGAATGAAACCCAGACTTCACTTAGGGGCATTAATGAATTTCTATCAATACTTTCCACATTTACTATTTATTGGATAAAATGTGGTATAAGAGGTCCGAGAGTGATGCTATGCAGGCGCAAGAAAAGGTAGACTTTGCTTTGGGGCATAAATGAAACTACATATATGTGTGGACTGTGAAACATTCTAGCATTCTGAAAGTAAAGAACATCCTGGAAAAGTATGCGTACCAGCTACTAAATCAGCTTTCCCTTTCCCTTCCTGTGAGACATAACACACCATGCAGATTTCTGCTCTCAAGTACTTCACAGTTCCAACCATGGTCAACAAATGATATAATGCAGAAAACCAGTGTTCTTATATGGGCAGGAAAGGCAATGTTACATGCTTGTATTTGGTTCAGTTATGTCAGGCTCTGCTAGGTCAGTTCAATGTCTTGTTTCTTGTATGTACATGTACATTAACCCACATAATTTCTTCTACAGCTGAACCAGAAATATTGCTGGTGCTATGTGCAGTGCATAATTTCTCTTGTAGCTGCCTGTTATATATTTTTAACAAAATGAGAAAGGTAACACAAACAGAACATACCTTTGATAGTTGAGTAAAGAAGACCAACTTGATGTCACTTGCTTTATTATTTCTTTATTTAATGCTCAACATGTTTCAGATGTTAATACATCCATCCTCAGGAGCTTGCAACTTATTTGTTGAGTTATTTCGTGGGTTATATTGATCTGGTTCGATGTGTGTTGGTGTTACATTGTAGTATGGATGTATTAACATCCAAAACATGTTGAGCATTAAATAAAGAAATAATAAAGCAAGTGACATCAAGTTGGTCTCTCTTTACTCCACTATCAAGATGATGCACGGTCCAATAAACATAAGAACATGCCTTATTTTATATGGTATATTCCATTCAAATATTGTACACTGCGAGACATACTGGTCACACTAGGCCCTTCTACAGTACACATCTCACACACTCATCTGAACCATTCACAGTATAACAGTTACTCTATCCATTCCCATTATAATAGCATAATAGCCCTTCATTCTCTTCCTCAACCCCCTGTGCCACTTTTCTTTGGCTTTTCCCACTTACATTTTACTTATATAAACCTTAATCCTGGTTCCTCAGTTCTGTTATCTCACTACAACCAATTAATTTATCATGCCTACTTTGTCAATTATGCTTAGCCACCTAAATTGAAACCTTTTCCATGCAAACATTTGTGATATGAATTTCACAAATATATTAAACTACCTTACTGTACAACTTCTGTAGCCAGCCACCTCTGACAGTCATGCTGCCAGCTGTACACACATATCACTTCAAGTCTGGGATGCAGAAAATTTTAAATGATTCATTTTCATTGCAGTGGTTTACAAACTGATATTGGACTACTGCATTTATGACATATGTTATTAAATTCAGTGTTCTGCATCACATTCAATGTAGTACAGTAAAGGAATGAAAGCAGTAAAAGGCAGTAACGTAAGAGCCATGCAGTGTAGTCGTGGTGATGCCAGCATCATGTAAAATAATAGTCCTCTGTACTCATCTACATTTGTTGAAACACCCTTCAAATACATGCTTCATTAACCGTTTGACGCCTAACGACCACTATAGGGGTCGTACCGCACCACTAACCTCTAAACGTTGCATTTTATATATTTATTCAACAAATATAGGTACTGAATAATTTAAACGTGGTATATACTCTCCTTTTTTTCCCTTCAAAATTCAGTTTTTTTCATAATTCTAACATATTTGGTTCCTGTATTATTCACATTTTATATACAGAATGTGCTAAAATTTAAAAAATAATTCCGGCGCCAAAAGGTTAATAGTGAACATTCAACAACAGTGATGACAAAAGTGTTGTCTGTGATTGGTGAAATGGCTTGCCTTAGAGGGACTGAAACATTAAACATTTTAAATATGGCGATGGAACTTTAATGTAAATATACTTGCCTCTCTCACACAGGTCTTCAAATCGTTGCGGAGTTTCAGCAGAACTCTTCTCCACAGAGATTAATCGCACTGGCAAAATGGAAATGATCACATCACTAAAATTCTTACCAATAATAGGGGTACATATATTTAAAGGTAGTCAAAATGACCATTAAATTTGCTACCAGTATACACTACAGCAAGTTCATAGGCTTAGAGGAGGTAAGAGAAAGCAGAAGGATATTACTGAAGAAGTGCAATAGAAGTATAAGAATTATGAAATAAAATGTATATCCATTTATCATGCAGTGATAGAACTGGATACAACATATACAGATATTACTTTATGTAATTATTGGTTGCTACTTCATATCAGCTAATTTATCATACCAACACAGTCCAGTCAGCTCATTGTTGGATAGCTCTTGAATAACTGAAATGAATTTTCCCACAACAAAAGCCTAAAATAAAGTGACTTAAAAAAAAAAAAAAAAGGATTAAAATTTTTTAAAAAAAAATATTAAGTGCATTCATGCATTTTTTAAACTGGTGTAGGACATTTAATTAAAATCTGGAAGAATGCAGAATAAAAGCAAAAGGTTGTGGAATATTATTGACTAATTTATTCTGTATACTACCAGCTCACCTGAATAGCTTCTAATCATAATTGAAGAAATGCTGACAGGATTTGGAAATGTTAGGATAAAAATCTGAGGATAGAGACCTGTTGTACACCAGTATGTGTTCCTTTGCCTGCAAATAAAAATCTGCAGGTAGAGACCACTTTAAAACAGTATGTTTTCCTTTGCCTCCTGTAAATAATCATCTTGGAAACAGACCAGCTGTACACCAGTATATGTTCTTTTGCCTCCTGTAAATAATCACCTTGGAGAGAGGCCAGTTGCACACCAGTACATGTTCTTTTGCCTCCTGTAAATAATCATCTTGGAGAGAGACCAGCTGCAAACCAGTAAATGTTCCTTTGGTTGCTGCAAATAAAAATCTGTGGACACAAATCATAAATATGCCAGTACACATTCTTTATCTGAAAATGAAAATCTACGGATGGAGAAGAGTTGTACATCAGCACACATTCCACTGCCTGTAAATTGAAATCTGTGGATAGGGACAAGATGTACACCAGTTTTCAGTATGCAAATACTTTTTACAAAACCAAATCACGTTATGACCAAAATTATATTCCTTTCCAATCATGGTGCATAAAAGTAAAATGTACATTTCCTCCTATCACCTGCCATGCAGGGACAGAGGGGAAGTATAGGCATAGCTCTGCTCTTTCTGTAATGCTGGTGCTCTATGCAGGTGGGTGGTTAATGCCATGCCCTGGCTGCTTCACCCCTGGGAATGACACATCACCCATCATGTAGGGGGTGGGTGGGCACCAAGGTCAGTCTGGATAGGTGCAGAAAATTCACCCCTACCAAGATTTGATCCTGGGAATGTCCAGCCCGTAGTGAGTCACTATTTTGACTATGCTATCCTGGCCTGCAATTGAGGTAACTTTCTAAAAATGTTCTCAGATACAAGAGTTTCTGTGATGTCATGAAGGAATGGTACAACATCACAATGATCATATCGCACACAAAACTTGCTTCAGATATGTTTTTTTCCAGCAACCAAATGGTCAAAAGTACCATAAAAATTAAACACTCTACCTGGCAACATGGGGCAATATTTCAGGGTGCTAACATGCATAGGCAAACATGTAAATTGTATTGAATTCTATTGCTGGTCATACTGTCACAAGTTTGTCACTACTACTATCCATTACCAAACCTGGAATATCAGAGACCTGTACAGAGGTATAAATTAATTTCAGAAGCATTAACAACCCAGAACTAACTTATGAAAGGTTGAGAACGGTAACGTGCTTGCAGACTTCCACAGTGTCATTGAATTGGTGAAGATTCACATCAGTTACTAATGTCACTGGGTTAGTGATGCAAGCACACTGAAATACATACAGCTAAGACACTTGTGCCCAAGTCTACTGCTTTTGAGTTTGAGATGTTCTATTGAAATTTCTAAAGACATATATCACCAGGTGATTATAACAAAACTCCATGGAGCAGGGTCCTTCTTGAGAAGCTAACCAGTTCTCAGCTAGTCAAGAAATTCCCCACATTTTATGGAACTCGAAGGTTCATTACTGCATTCACGTGTGCCCACCACCTGTCCTGTGTGAACACTTCATAACAAAATACGTTTATACCGTGAATTGTTGGCACCTTGCCCAACTCCCAAGCTGGGGGACCACCCCGTGTCGGCTGTCCACTATTGCCTATTCGATATATTCGCAGCTACCCTCCGTATCGGAGGCCGTTCCTCCATCCACAACCTGAGGAGGCGCCATGCTGTGGTGACAGGGACCCACTTATCATTGGGTGATTATCACATTTTGGCAGAAATGTTCCTAGAAAGTGGTACAGCAGCACATTCAGGATTACGTAAATTTATTCATTTTATTTGGAGTGAGGAAGAACTGCCTCAACAGTGGATGGTGTCAATCAGTGTTAATGGCCGAGTGATAGAACAGATGTACCTGGCCGAGATCTTGCAGTGGCCATTCCACACCTTCCATTCACACACATGCAATTTCTTACAAGTACTTATAACCGTACAAATATTTGTCAACATACTAACCCATCAATTATTTTCGAGCATTCGTTGTACCCGCCACACGAAGAAGAGGAATATGAAACCACACAACCTTTCGATTTTAAAGCCAGTTCTTCCATCTCACTCATTTTCGCTTTGCTCATACCCTAACCTTAAATAGCTTGAAGCGTTCCATCACGTAACGTCAATTTGCAAAACAAACTGTATCCTCAAACAACCCTAGAACCGCTGTAATGTAAAAAACAAGGTCTAATCAAAGCATTTTTCGAACACTTATTACTGTTCAAGCTTGCAACTTTTTACGCACATTTATGTAGTAACACGTCCAAATACTGCTGCTACTCCTTGCAACAACCTAGTTAACTGTCACTGCAGAAATATGCACCATTCAACCCTCTCGCGACAACAAATTCCACGCTCGTCTCTTTCGTGGTCGCCAATACAATACTGTCACACCGGGGCAGGGCACTGTCGCCAACACAGATGATTATAACACCCCAACAAATTTACCCAACAACTTCAAGTCTTCACGACATGGCAGAAAAAAGAAAAAGAAATCGCACTCTATCAGTGGTTTTCAGTTTTGTGACGCAGTTTAGAAGACCGCATTATAGCACGAATGTTAGGGTTTGACGGGCCGGACTCGCTACGGGCAGGAGTATACGGGGATCGGATCCCGGTAGGGACGAATTTTCTGCACACGTCCAGACCGGCACTGGGACTGACCAACCCTCCCATACAATACCCCGTTATTCCCCGTGGCGTTGACCACCCCCTCCCCCCTAATCTAGCGCTGAGGTTAAAGAAAGAGCAGAGCTATACACTTGCGCCCCATCTGTGCCTTCATAGCAGACTATAGGATGAACTTTAATGATGTGGCTTGAGGTTTCATATTTTCGACACGTACTAATAGACGTCTATTCTTCCTTCGCAAATCATTGTTCCACGCATTAATGTAGCATAGGAATAATTACCGATCATGAAAGATTTAGGCTTCTGCTGCGGTGCTGTTGACTTTTTTTTTTTTATTTTCTAGGATGTGTGCGCGGTGTTGGGTGGTCTACTACTGACGTTTTGGGATAATATGTCGATCACCTCTAACGGTCAAGCAGCTCCCTTACGTAACTCTCATAACCGTTATATTCCTCGCATGCTTACAGGGCAAAACAGTTCGGTCTGCAAGCCCAGATAAATTTTGCCCTTGCTTAAAACAGTAATTCACGCAATACAAAATTACATACTGTAAATGAATCTTCGTTCTTCTGGGAGGTGGTGCCGCGTCACTGGGTAATTCGTGGCCGACGTGCAGTGTACACTTTGGGTCCCTCAAGATGAGGCCGCGATGCCTCGACACGTCGGGTACCCATCACCCACTGACGTGACGCCACAATCCAGGACTACCTCACCAGCATCGCTGCCGAAGCCTAAAACTCCCAACGGACGTAGCTTATTTTATACTATTATATGACTAGGCTATGGGCCGTATGGTCGGGGGTTCGATTTATGGCAGGGGCAACATTCTTCTTCTTCTTCTTCAAAACGTCCAGACCAGCCCTGGGGCCCACCCAGTCTCCTATTCAATGGCCATTGGTGGTTATTTGACCGGGAATAAAACCGACCACTCACCTCCCACTTAATGCCAAGACAAGGGAGTGGAGCTATACCACTATCCCCCCAGTATGCATGCATTGTGTACACAGTAGCAGCTTTGCAAACGTTTTCAAAATAACAACCGCTAGTCCAAGATTGCATCACTACTCATTTAAAATAAAAGTGAAATGGAAATGTATCTTGTAATATGGTGTTCCGTGTACATAAGCTATTATAACTGAAACTCTTGTTTGTCAACACAACTATTTTTCTGTATTTTAATAGTTGTGTTTCTGCCAACTCAGTTCAAGAATGCAGATTTCAATATATCAAGCTCTCTTAACTGTCAAAATACAGGTACAGAATTGTGCTGACACTGAAACAAAGAGTTTTATTCATTATAATGGACCTGAAATCTTACTTTCATGCCTTCAGAACATAAATTATGCTAAATCACCTTACACTGATTTTTGTGAATTCAGGTCTAAAATATATCACAACCATGCAACACCTCATAATTTGGTGACGAATGGGATCTGTGGTTCTTGCGGTATGAATATTATTATAAACAGTGTGTGTTCTCAAACACAATGGAATAATAGGAGTGATTAATTTATTGTTTGTGGTGAATGAAACCTTTAACAAATTCATTAATCACTGGAACCACACAGGCTGCAATGTATTATTACACCTTGAATGGGGTCCTTAGCTTATTTGGCCCTTATCGTTGGTCACTTTCTGTCCCTAGCACATGGAACTTGGCTGCCTCAGCAAGCCAGCTACTGCCTATGCTATTACTGAGAGGTTATGTCTGTACAAAGATGTTGAGAGTCAGTCATCACTAGCACGATGAAGGGACAAACCTCACACTCATTCTGTTTTGCGATGAACACTGATTTCATCTCATTCGATACGTCAATTCACAGAGCAACAGGTATTGACTGCAAAAAATCCTAGTTTTACTCCATGGTGCCATTACATGATGTTAAAGATGGTGTGTTGTGTGCAATGAGTGTGAAGAATTTGAGCTCTTTTTTTCCTGACCATGAAATCACTGTGATAAGTTACACATATTCTGATGCCACTTTTTGAGCACACCATAGTGAGTTCTCCGTGTTTTACACAGAGCAGTATTTCTGACAGAACAATAAGCTGGGGAGTATGGCCTCTACAATTGCCAGATCTGAACCTGTGCTATTTGTATTGTGGAACATGTTTTAGGAGACACTGTACAGTCTTAATCCCCACACTGCACAATATCTGAAAAGAAGCATTCAGGATATAGCGTCTTCAACTGCGCCAGCAGAACAATCTGTAATGTATGTGTTTACTGGGAGTAACGATGGCCTGTGAATCAAACACCACCATTTTCAGCACCTTCTTTAAATATGGTTAGCAAAAACTTAATATTAATTGCAATACACTGAACAAAAACATTCCAGGACCTTCATTAAATATGGTGACTAAAGACCTTATACCAACTGCATTACACTGAAATAAAATGCATGGACCCTAACTCACAGCAAACTGGAACAGTGATGATGGATGCACTGCCTGTCATCTATCTATGAAGTGATCAATGATATGGGTCTCATAACCTAACGATCCTGCAGTTCTGAAACTGCACTAAGATTGTGTACAATTATGTGGTAGTATGGTTAAGAATTGTGCAGCAAGCATGATAGCTTCAAATATAGGTTATATAAACAACTGTGACCAGGATATGACTAACTGCATTAACTTGTTGCTGGCATTTGAATAAATACAGTACTTCTGTATAATAAATGTCACCTAACAACTGAAAATACAAATACACATTTTTATGCAATACAAATTGTGATCATAAACACTGTAACTGCCTATAATGTTGATTCATACATATACTTTGAAGTATTTTAAGCGTAAATACATCTGTATGGACTTTCTTCACTTGGCCCATTAAAAGGAATTTAAAAATGTACTTGCCACATGAAACACATTTAAGGATTTACACATAATTTGTGACTATAATGCAATTAATGGAGTGCTTTTAGAAACACTAGTTTCCATATTTATTTCTACATAAAATGGACAGGTGTTATATATCAACAATACATATGAGAATATCTGGGATGTATGTGTAAACTGTAATACAATGTTCTATTTAAATTACTGCCTATTTATATGTAAATCACTTTGTTGCCACACAGTATCATACTTGCCATGACTGGAAACAACATATCTGGTATCTGGCATATTTCAATGTACTTTTTACTCAAACATTTCCAACAGCAAAAATGAAACACAGTTAATATTCAGCACATGAACTTGTAATCTATCACATTCTTGAGTCAAGTTACATGTTCAAAAGAACTCAGCAACCTACAACCAATATCTTATATTTACAATAACAGTCTTTCATATTTAGCTACATAATCTAAAATGTAATTTACACAAGTAGAAAACATTTTCCTTCATTTCCAGTAAAATACACACAGGCCAAAAACAAACATTTACAGACCATAGAACTAAGCACATTTTAAAAGCAAATGGCTGACAGACCCTGGAACAAAAAATGTAATTTAGAACAGTATGAGTCACAACCTTTTTAAAGGTTTTATCCTGCTTTTGTTTAGTCAAATATGAAAAAACATTGTAAAAACACTTAAGACACTACATCTCACACTGTTCATAAGGCACCCATATTGTGGTACATAAACACTGTATTGCTGCGTAATGAACACATAAACACAGCATTGTGGTGAAAAGAAACTTTTAATGAGTTAGGAAGCCCACCAATGAAAGCATATCACAGAAAGTGAAAGAACGAGGATACTGCAACGGGCCTACAAACTGCTATGATTGGATTTAAAACATGTAACACAATTACAATGTCAACATTAATCCCTTACCCTAGTACAGATGGAAGCTTTCATGCACATTTTCTGTTGTGCAGGAGCTGCTGCAGACAATAGCTTCAGGCACAATGTACAGTGGGAAACTGAGTATGGCGGTCTTCTATTTGTTCTCATTACACATTTTACACATATTTAACATAACATTTCCTGTTATTATTGGAACTAAAATTTTTAAACCAATTTCTCTAACAAACTGAAACCAGAACCTTCAGCACAACGAATAAATTTATTTGGAGGATTCAAATCTTCTGTGATGTGACACTATGCAGGTGAAGTGTTCTGTATCATAAGGTTCGTCATCCCCGTTGTGTTAACCTAGAATTGAAAATAGCAGAATTCATGTACCCACACCACCCATCCTACACAACACATGCGAGATCTTGTACCCACTCCACCTCTAACCTCCCCTCTGTATACAACCCACACAAGTCAAGTGTAGCTGCTTACTCGGTTTTTCATTTATCAACCTGAAGATGGCCAATGAAAAGGGCTGAAACATGTAGTTGTTATGTAATAAATTATACATATCTCTACCACCATATAGTTGTGTTAGACAAGTATACACATTCCAATCTAATTGTTCTGAAGGATTGCAATGCCTTCATTTTCATGCAGTAAACACTTGACCCTTGAAGATGAAGGCATTGCAATCTGAAGGAATGTCAGAAGTCATTCAGACCAACAAATGAGGATCACATCCAAAAATGCTTGAATCTGAAGCACCATCGATGTGAAAACCTCAACTCTCACAAAATTAGTCCACTTCTGAGGCATGTTACACTTTGCAAATCAAAACTTTTTTGTAAAACTTCATACTGTTTTCGTTGACCTGAAAACGAAGGAGCAGAGTTTCTTTTCGTCTCCAGAATCCTGAACATCCTGCCACACAGCTACCTACTGCACTCTGACACATGGGGAAACACGTCATGAATATTCACCCCAAGAGACTTAAGTGTCTCATTTAATGGCACTGCCAGTTGCTAAGGTTATATTTCTTTAGGGGTAGGTGAAAGAATGAGTGTGCAGGATTGGCAGAATGATACTGACAGAGTAAAACGTAAGTAACAGAAGAAACATGTCCCAGTGCCACACTATCCACTGCAAATCCAGTATGGCTTAATCTGGGATAAAACGTGGCCCCCTCAACAACAGGGTGCAAACTAACAGCAAATTCCTAGTAGGAGTCCAGAAACATGTGGGTTTATATGCCACAGAAATGTTTCATGCAACCAGGCTAAGTACACTAGCAACCCATTTAAATGCATGCAAGATTTAATAAATAACTTTATCATCATGTACAAAGTTGGAAGGGGAAAAAGAAATGAATTCATGATTTGTTGTTGTTCTCTTGCACACAATGTTAATTAAGAAACCTATACAGAAGACAGGTGGCCATGGTAGAACAGATGGTACAGCAAATCATTATAGGCTGGACAGTGTGGTGGTCAAACTTCTTTTGGGGTGAGATTTTTCAAACCTCTCCAGGCAGGCACCGAGACCCACCCAGCCTCCTGTACACAGGATACTGGGTTAACTTTTCTGGGTGTAAAGCAGAAAGGGTGTGCCATTAACCACCCATCCCTGTTAGCACCAAGGTTAAACAGACAGTAGAACTACACCTCTATTCCCCCCCACACCTTGAAGGCCTGTTACAGGGATAGTTTTACATTTTTCTATTGGAAACATAATTAGGAAGATGAAGGCAAGCGTGGGCAACAGCATTCCCTTACAAGATTTGTTGATGTAAGTTAACGTTCCTGGATATAAATACATTTGTATCTTGTGCAGACTGTGGAATGAAATTCTGACATCTGTGACCACTTCTCATATAGGTCACTTTTGGAGGTAAGAAAGCAGTAAATACCATCATATATGTTCTGTCACCTGTTTGGTTATGAGGCTGAATTCAGTCTTTCATTTTCAGTTATATAAATCATAAAGTACGCACTCTACAAAAATGTATTCATCTACAACTCTGTTACTGCATATTAAAGGTATACACATGACATGCAAGTTGTAATGACACCACAAAGCATAAAGGGACTTACATTCAATCTGAGTCATCGAATTGCAGTAAGATCAGCTCTCAGACGTCCAGTCAATGTGTGTGTGTCTGTGTGCATGTGTATTGAATTTACCTGCATATTCAAAGACAATATAAGATAATATTCAAATTTCAGGAAAATACTTGTAGAGAATGTGTTTAATTTTGTGAGGTCTGAAGTTTTCACAACAGCGTAAAAAATGATTCAGGTTACCCGGGATGACACTGCATTACTGGGTAGGTGGCTCCTTACATTTCAAATATACATGTCACCTTCATCTTCAAGGGTTCAAGGTTCATGGAACCACTTACCTATCAGGGCAGCACCACAACCTAGAAGACCAGAATCCTTGTGTTTAACTTTGCATTTGATCATGAGATGACCTTCCATTTTTTTTATATTATCAGTGAGAATAAAATTCTCATTTTATATTTGGGTAAATATAGTATGTATATGAAACAGAGTCACACATCACTCACAGAGAAATAAGATAGCATGCCTTATTATGTGTCAAACAGTTTGCAATTTACTTCTGGAACACTTTTTCTGCCACAATTTTCCATTTCCTTTCTCTTACAGGATAGACATTTCTAAAGCATCCTAGAAATGTTATGTGCATATTTTCCTATAATTAGCATCAACTTTTGCAGTGCTAATGTCATTAGATGAATGAACAGCATGCCAGAAATGGCAAGAAGCATTTACAGCACACAAAATATTATATGATGTATAAACATTACAGCAATGTTATATGATGTATAAACATTACAGCAAACAGAACCATGTCTACAAGATGAGTTTTTCACAACTGTGCTGCTGAGGAAAACAGTCTTCTGAGAGAAGATGTGTCATCTGGCGAGTACTTTCTGACATTTCAAGGGGATGTACATGGTTAAGCAGTCAATGACGACAGCCTGACCATGAAGACAAAGGTGCTACATCATTCAAAATGTCAGAACTAATCACCAAACATGGGTTCACTTCCCAGATGACTGGAATCCTCAGAAAAATGCCCATCCCAGATGGGAACGTGACAGCCAGTAACCTGTAGTGTATAACGTCAATGACAGAGCTATATAAGCTCAGATTATAAATGAAGAATACAGTCATGACCTCTGAAATATAAACACTTTTCCTTCCATTTCTATGTACACTGTCACTTGAAACATGTATACCAAGTGTACAAAGCCTTAAGGAAATTATTTATTACACAAAAGTAACAGAGGCAATATGCATCTTTTGCATGTCACATTTTTATACACCACCTTTGCACAGCCTGAGTATTGACATGACCATTTACCTCTACCTTGTGCAGAATTTTATCTCTCTGTCCCCTTATTCCTTCAAGGCTAGCAATTAGAACAAATAATGTTCAAACATGCTCCTGAAAATTACCTACAAAATGGAAAATTGATCACAACAGGAAATGGTAAACTAGCATTATGGCAAAACAAGTAATGATTTAAAAATTTAAATACTTATACACACTACATAATAAACTACAAAATTTCAAATACAAAGCTTTATATATGTATTCAAATATACTACATGTGCATATGACCGAATTATGCACTGATATCACAAGTAACAAGACACATGCTGTACTGTTTTCATAACTACAAGGCTTGGTTTTTAATGAGGGAGTGCTCACAACATGCTCAATGAAAGGGAAAATATTGAGGAATCAAGTCTTCTGAGACATGACGCTGCGTCATTGGGTGACTGGTCCTTTCAAAACATTGCGAACCACTCACCCAATGACACAGCGTCACATTTCAGAAGACACGAATCTTCAAACCTTGCTGTGAAATCCTTAAAGCTGCAAAGGAAAATATTAATATAAATATATACACATAAAATGTAGGCAATTATTAAAATGTATTTTCAATCCTATCTCTCAGCTACATGTTTCAGCTCGTCTGTCTGAACTTTTTTAAAAAGGTAATATTTACAACTGACAATGCATTGTCAGTTCAGCCTGAAGACGGCTTCAGACAGACAAGCTGAAACACGTAGCTGAGAGATATGATTGAAAATACATTTTAATAATTGCCTAATTGGAAGTTGTGTTAGACTATATTTTATATTTATATTACTACTGAAACGCAAAGGGGATGTCTCACCTGAAAAAAAAAAGGGTAAAATATTCTTTGTCTGTATTTTATTAAATGTATTCACTTGTGACTGTACCATTACTTTAAAGTGATCACAAGAGTGGACATTCCTATTCAGAATGAAGAGTATTTGACCAACTTTTGACTAGAATGTGACTGTTAGAGTGTGAATGGGGGCCTCACATTTATCACTCATACATGCCCATGATAACAAAACAAAAGGCACAGAAGTTTAACTGCCAAACCAAATTCTGTACTAATACTTAATTACCTGATAATAAGTGTTCATTATACAAGGGCATGAAACAAAGCAACTCTTACAGATGCCAATGAAAATGTGGGGGACAAACTGTAACCTTTAGCTCAGCCCACTCACAAACTGGCTTACCACACACAGCATTTTCCCCACATATATATGCATACCATTAAGGTTTTCTCTTCTGGCAGCAAATGCCAGAAAAGCAATCTAGTATATCTGTTTTAATTAGACTGTTGAAAGTCCTTCTGTTTTCTATATGACTGGTAAGAGGTTATCTTGCCATGAAGAGACTGAATCAGTGAATTTCTCTGAAATATCTACTCTGCATCAGTGAACAACAGACAATGAAACAATTAGTCACTACATTCAATCAGTCAGATTCTCTAGGTCATAAAAATTAAATGAAAAGTCATTACTACGTTAGATGTCTCTCACTTATTCCAATGCAGTATCGTTACTTTTCACCACACTCCTTGACCACATTCATGTATTTATCCCATTTTGGCATAAATTTAAATGTTCCATCACAGTGTTAATTGAGTTCTTTCATTGACAACCATTAATAGCCACTTACACTTCCTCATGATAGTGGAATCTGCAACCTTCCAACTGATTCTTCAACAGCCCAAACTGCAAATAATCTTGTTTTGTTTGAAGAGTGAAATGGTGCTCCCATATCTCATCATCTGTCAAGAGCCCAATTGTTACTGGGGTGGAATTTTTAAAGCCATTCATCAATGAAACAAATGAGCTACAGTCAATGCTATAATGAACACTCATTTAATTTTTATGGCCTACGAAACATTATTTATGGAAAATCCCTCATACAACAGACACCTGTAAGTAACACATTAAATATATTTTGAAATACACAAAAGCTTGGGATTTGAGGTTCTCACAATGGTGCTGACAAACGCAATTACTCTATTTACAGAAAGAAAATTAGTCACTACTTTTGGCAAGAGAACATGCTTTATTGCCTTGGCATTACCAATCCATCCTTGAGCCACTTTCAACACTGTATCAGCACAACCTTCTGCATTTACAAGGGTTACACCAACCTGGCATATTACACACATTATACATAACATTGCAGACTAGGAATTATATGGCTGGTGGTATCATCTTGACTGCACCTTGAAAAACAGGCACAGTGCATGTGCACCAGAATATACAGGGTGGCACAAAAAGGACGCATGTTTTTGAATCTGCCTGCGATTTCTTTCTTTGGGGTTACCTCAAATCAAAAGTCTACGTTCGAAAACCTCGTACAGTCGATTATCTGAAAGTTTCCATTCGCGAAGAAATTGCAACTGTGCCACAAGAAATGTTAGTAAATGTGATGCAGAACTTTGAGGAGAGACTCCGGACGTGTGTACGGCAAGGACGCCATCCTTCCGATATAATTTTCCGTAATTGAGTAATCAATGTAAGTAATCAAAACTGCATTTATTACAGGTTGTTTTGGTGTTAACATAATTTTTTTATATTGAAAATAAAAAAGT
>Ga0123357_10000816_pt1 | contig 31466 bp, 18 predicted proteins | sample TergutEmb28metaG_FD_89873 | JGI IMG/M metagenome (GOLD analysis project Ga0123357, IMG submission 89873) | Embiratermes neotenicus P4 segment gut microbial communities from Petit-Saut dam, French Guiana - Emb289 P4 | ecosystem: Host-associated > Arthropoda: Insects > Digestive system > Gut ...
ACTTTCACACTCCCTGAAGATGGTCAAGTTATGACCGAAATATGTAGGAGGTTTAGCAAATTTTAAACGAAGTCTTATGTTTTAAATTATTTTATGTAAATAAATATTTTAATAACATAAAACTGTGCAAGTAGTTGGCCCATATTTATAATTATAATCTGCACGGGAATTTGAAGAAACCGACAATGGCTAGAATTTTCACGAGTTCTGGAAATACTGTAAGGTTTAACAAGCCATCTGGAGAATTCCGTAAGGATGGGAAGAAATTAGCGAAGTTACGATTGTCGTGAAGATGCTTCTACTCGCTATCAAATAGCGTCGAAGGTTTTTTTTTCTCTGAAAGAACACATCGTGTCTGTTGTCGCTTTTTTTTAAAGCAAGGAACCTGTTGCTCGAAGTGTGTCCGTCAGTCGACATGGACTATTGTTGATCTGAAATGAATCGAAACACCGGGAAACCTTTTTAATCGAGTTCGCAAAATTGCGTAAAAGTTACTAGCTTCGTCATATCTGTTTATCCGTCCGTTTGTTCGCATACAACTCAGCTCCCACTGGATGGATTTGCATGAAAGTTAATGTTTGAGTATTTTTTGAACTCGGTCAGAGAAAATTAAAGTTCCATTAAAATCTGACACGAATAAAGGGTACTTTACGGGAAGACCTGTGTATGTTTATCTATCTCAACAGTTCCTACTGTGCTTGTGAGAATGATATTAAAATGGTTTCCCCGAAACTTACTATTCTGTTTATCACAAACGTCAAACAATCGTAGATATTAAGTTTCCCACAAACTAAATACGTCAGTGTTCTATAAACATTTTACCTATACTTCTCGTACTAACACAACCTATTCAACAAGGTATTTGAACTAGGATTATATCCCATACTTTGTCACAGCTTACATTCCAACTGAACACAGAACTCTGGTTACACCTTTCTTACAAAAATATGTATTCTCATCTACACTGCTTTCCTTCACATACATAGGAAGGTGTGATTATACATAATGACTACAATGTTTACAACACAAGGAGCCTAATAACTCAAGACTGAATCATCTACTGGTTTCAAATTGTCCCCCTTTTCAATGTTTAACTAAATTTTGGAAAATAAAAACTTGCTAAATCATTTTCTTCGTGGTTAAATAATGGATGCACTACACATCACTTCTCTGATATGAACAAGAAGATCAGAGCTACAAAGCTCTTTTTTCGGGTTTTTTTTTATGGAGCACTCAGCTACCCCTTTCTGGTCTCGTCGAAACATGGATAACAAAGACACTAAGCGTCGGTCCTACATGCATTCATCAAATCTACCGTCTCAGCAATTTTTAGCCCGCTTAGCAACAGCGTGTGAAGATATAAAGGAATGTGACTGTTAGTAAGAGGATGCAATGTGATACGGCCTTCTTGTTGTTAACACGCTTAACCTGCTCAACCTAACTAATATCATGAATAAAATATTGAAATTTTCCTCTAACACGCCAACATACAAATTAAAAATATATATATAAAACTTTGCGTAGTTACACAAATCAGATCACTATATTAGCAATGTAATCCGCGCGAACACAACATCCAAACACTGTACTTGATGATGGTCGAATGAAAGACAGAAACATGTCGTAGAAAGTAATAATTAACGAATGTATCGGGTTCAGCTGTTGTCTTTGTGTGGATTACATTTTTAATGATTAACTAGTACAACGGGATGATGTTGCCCAAACACGTTCTACAACAGTAATCCTGTGTATTACATTGTACTGCATATTCACTAACAAAAACAATTTACGTCGCAGTGAAACCTGCATATTTCACTGACTGGAATCACGTCTAGCACAGGCAAATGGATAGTGTGACCGCATTCGACGACAGTGCACTGTCAACGCCGTGTCAATGCAGGATACGTGTCTATCACGTTGCGGCCGATCTGGTTCGAGTGTGTTGGAGTGAGAATCGAATTGAAAGTCTAAGTCACTTTACGACTGATGATCAGTCTGTCCGCCGTGGTATAGAGCCCCTCTTGGGGCTCATGACTGTCTTTTAGTTGATGTACTGAACTTGGTCTAGTCATCCTTCTGGTGCCTTCTCTGACGAGAGCGCAGGTCTGTCCTTCGTCTGGAGTCATGGTCTTTGTCGGTTGTGTTTAGTACATACATAAATTTGTATTGAGGGTATTACACCCTGCAAACTGTATACAATATGTACACTACATATGGCCTCCACCAGTCAAAGGCCTTGTAAAGCGTTTCCTACAGCGGCAGTTAATATCACAACAGAACTGCGATCACCTTAATATACCTATACACTGGACATGTACACTTTCTGCCTCGTAGGGGACATTCCGGAAGGCATCTACTATGTGAGTCGGGAAGTGTCTGTAATTGGCTTCTGTAAGTGTTCCGAATTCATCATAATAAAAAGAAAGCAATAAACATTCCATGGTAATTATTGTTATGCAGTGCAAGAAAGGAAAAGGAATGTCATACTTACATCAAAAGAAGAATCAATAAGTATACCATAGCAAATTTCCAATGGAAATTAATTCATTAAACGTGGGAACAGGTATTTGATGGGAATGATGTAAATAACATTTTTAACTCTTTTCTAAATATTTTTCTAAGAATTTACTATTATAGTTTTCCCTTAACTCAAATAAAGAGTAAAATGAACCAAAATTCACGGATTACACCAGGAATAATAACTTCCTGCAAACATAAAAGAGAACTATATAAGGAATTACAGATTAATAATAATAATAATAATAATAATGCTACTATTATGGAAATTACACTAAAATACTGTCTATGGTTATAAGAAAGGCAAAAATAACTGAACATGACAAACTAATCCTAAACTCCCATAATAAATTTAAAACCACATGGGGTGTTATAAATAAATAATCTGGAAGAAATAAAAGAAGAAGTGAAATATAAGCTCTAAACGTTGAAGGTAAAAAAAATCACTGATCAACATACTATTGCTGAAACTTTTAATGAGTATTTTATTGCTATCACAGAAAATGTTAATAGACAAAGTAAAAATAATCTTATTAATGATGATAACGATACTATGGATAGTCATACCCATTTCATGGAACAAGCGTTTAATAAACCTTACCCAAGTATGGAATTTAAATGCACAACAACAAAAGAAATAGGACAAATTATAAAATCCCTCAAAACAAAAATCTCATACGGGTATGACGAGATATCCACAAAGATCCTAAAAATAAGCTGCCCTTTCATAAGTTCTCCAATAAATTACATATGCAAATAACATGCTTTTTGGGGTGTATTCCCTGATAGATTAAAATTCGCAATAATGAAACCAATACATAAAAATGATGATAGATGTGAAGTGTCTTAACTATAGACCTGTATCACTCTTAACACCATTTTAAAAAATATTGGAAACAGAAGAGAAGGATTTTAAAACACCTCACCAAATATAATATATTAAACACCGAACAGTATGGTTTCAGAGTAGGATTGAGGACTGATAATGCAACTTATAAACTAACAACTGAGATTTTAAATGCTAGCAACAATAAACTGCTAGTAGGGGATTTTTTGTGATTTAGAGAAAGATTTTAGTTGTGTTAATCATGATATTCTATTATCTAAATTTAAATTCTATGGAATCGGTGACAAGGATTTTCAACTGTATCAATCTAATCTGGGTAACAGATATTGTAGAAGAGCAATATATAATGACAGCGAGAAAAGTAATAAAATTTCAAATTGGGCTAGAGTCCCACAAGGTTATATTTTGGGTCCTCTACTTTTTCTTTTATATATAAATGACTTATCCAAGATCATAAATAAAACTTCAGTAAATATAATTTTTGCTGATGATACTAGTATATTATTTGCTCATTCAAACCCAATAGATTTTAACAAAAACATTTACATAATTTTTATAACTTTAAATCAATAGCTAAGAGCAAACCAGTTATCTTTAAACTTTAATAAAACAAATTATGTACACTTTACAACTAAGAGAAATAGGTCACTAAACTTAAAAATAGGCTTCAACAATAATTTTATTACCAACAGCTCCTAAACAAAATGTGTGGGTGACAATAAATAATACTGTGTCTTGGAATAATCATATTGACTTAATTATGAAAAAGTTAATTAAGGCTTGTTATATAATTAGAAATGCCAAAACATACATGTCTGTTTCGTCATTAAAAGTGATTTATTATGCTTTTGTCACTCGATTATGAGCTATGGAATTATATTTGGGGGAAATTGATCGCACAGCTCCATAATTTTTAGAATCCAAAAAATGGCAATTAGAATTATGGAAGGATATGGGAACAGAGTTTCGTGCAGAAACTTATTTAAGGAATTACAAATTTTGCCTTTGACATCACAATATATGTTATCTTTATTAATGTGTGTGGTTCAAAACAAAAATCTTTTCCTGGCAAACAATGAAAATCACAATTTAGACACTAGACAAAGAAATAACTTATACCTTCCTCAAGCAAACTTAACCATTTATCAAAAAGGAGCTTATTATTAGGGGATAAAAATTTTTAATAATTTACCCTTAGAGATTTAGAATGTTGCTGGTAACCAAAAAAAAAAAAAAATTTAAATTGCTCTGAAAAAATTTTTACACACTCATTTTACGCAATTGAAGAGTACCTTAGTCGACTGCGAATTAGGAACTGTATCGCAAGATTTTATTATAGTGGTATGTTGATTTAAGATTCTGTCTATGTGCATTATGTAAGTACTCGTGAATTGTTTTTAAGTTCTCTCTAGTTACATTATGTAAGTACAGGGTTATTCGAAATGATTGTCAGGGTTTTAACAACTTGTCATACACAATACACTTGAAATAAGAGTATATGTATTTTTTTATTTAATAGAACAACACTCCAAGCTTTTGTTACATACCTTACAAGTATGCACCCTTTGTGATTCTACAAACATCAACACGATAATCAAGTTCATTCCAAACTGTTTGTAGCATGTCAGCGGTGATGGTTTCCATGGCAGATCTGATTCATACCTTCAGTTCCGGCATACTTGCAGGAAGAGGAAGAAAATAAACCTGAACCTTGACATAACCCCATAAAAGAAATCACATGGGGTTGCATCTGGAGTGTATTGTGAATGACCTCAACCATCATTTGTAATAACCCTGTATTTCATTGACTGTATATTCTGAACTGATCACATTTCCTTGCATAAACTTGATTCATTACTTATGTATCATAATCACAAATTACTGTCATATGTATCTTACTGTTGAGACTCGTTCTGTACTACGCCTATCGTTATCTAATGACAAGTTCTATATCCACTCTGATGGATCTCTGAAGTACTAAATAAATGAATAAAAAAAAAAATACTTCCTAACTTTTAAGCACACAGTTCTGCTCTAAAATCTGCCAGACCAGCACACTTCACATCCTCAATCCACCTCATTTGTCAGTAGGTAATAAGAAGGCGCTCGTAGATGCAAACGATTGTGACAGTAAGAATAAGTTATATATTTAAATATAGTTATGTTTGGCTTATTTTTAACCCATTTTATTCAAAACCTTACAAGTGATTCTGACAATTTCAATCTAATACAATTCACACACAACTATGTAAAACAGTTTAAAGTTATACAAATATTTTTACATCATAATACATGACAGCTGCTTAGCTCTTCATTTGTTCATACACAAATATAAACCACATTTAACATAATATACGTTCTTTTACTGAATAAAAATTACGCTGTAGCAGAAATGATCTTAAATCTCTTTTTACAGAACCTATACTAGTCCAGTGCTTTTGTGTGGTAGGTACTTTATTATATAATTTCATTTTCATATTCAATATTCTCTTTTGTATAAAATCTGTCTTGCAGAACTGAACATGGATATGAGTTTTATATGTGTATTTTGAATATAAACGAGAGTAATTACTGTCATTGAAATTACTCTTTCTCAAAAGTTCCCTGTTCATTTTAAGCACAGAAATTTACAGTTACATTTACAATAGGCATACAGTTTATCAAAAAGACATGGATAGGAGAAATTTATTATGTACTTCATATGTATAGTCAACTCTCTGATGTTTACAGGATCTCCCTGACGCTGGCATGCCCCATGAACCTGAAGCTATATCCACTGGACCGACAGATCTGTTCACTGCGAATGGCCAGTTGTGAGTGGTGGTACAGCTCAGAAGTAGTGTTAATTGGTTTGAATTTAATTCATTTTGTGTTCAGTAAATGCAAAAGGTTACAAAACCACTGGATACAATAATAGTGCAGTTACTTCACAGTGCAGTGCTTATTGTACATACCCTTCATAAAACAACAAACAAGGCATGTAGCCTTACAATCATTTGTAATTATCTTGTATTTCACCATACCATACCACACAATCTACCTTGCATAGTCAGTTATACCAGATGTCTATTATGCAAAGTTGCCAATATCTGTGCTAAGTTGAAGAGTAACATGGATTAATATTTATGACTTTCCAAGATGTGTGACTAGGATCTGTGGAAAAATGAAGGTGAAAACCATACATATTTCTTTTGGACATATATGTGCGGTGTTAAAGAAGTGGGCAGGAGATAAATGTTAATGCAATCATCCAATATGCCATTTCAGGCTGTGTTATTGGCAAGAGTTGTTTTTTTATTTATTTATTTATTTTTTTTACATGTTTTACTTGCATAAGTATTCGTCCAAACTGAGCAGGTACAGTACTCAACTGCACATTTCAAAATTTATTTGTTCCACACTGGTGAAGCTAGAAGTGTGAGGGCATCAGGTACTTATGTTATATTTCTAAAATTTGTTGCTCATTGGAATTTTAATTTGTAGATTTTATAGTAAGGATATTACTATTTGAAAACAAATAATTTTCTTTGAAACAGTCGCTTAAATTACAAGATTTATGTCTTAAATTGTGCACATATTCAACCTCTAATCAAATCCATACAGAGATGACTGTGATCTGTGGTTGTAGGTCAGAGATTGTCGCCCTTATATTAAATACGCCAGGTCTTGAAGACAGATTTTTCAAGGGCCAACATATTAATGCATAATTTGTTTAAATGTGTAGTACAGATTAAGAAAGAAAAGAAGCTTGTAGATTGTGTATTTCTGGACATAAAATTAATAGCTGATGTAATAAGGTGTAATGACCTAACACTTAATGCACCTCATAAGCAAATAATAATGTTTAGCATTAAATTTAATGTAATGGGGTAATGGTCAGGAAGTATGTGTTGAAACATAGAACTTAAGGAAGAGAGATATAAAAAGGAGAAAACAGTGGTAGTTGACACACACATATGCACACCCATGCATACATTTGCCAGCTGATTTGTACAGTTGTAATGCCTGGTTTGTCCTGACAAAAGAATATAAATTACAAGTGTCAGAAACTGATGCTATTAGGAAATATTTGGACCAGAAAGGGTTTACATTAAAGGGTAAAGTGGAGTCAGTTGTTAGGTTATGGTGTTCTGGGATGTGACATTGTGTAGTTCATGATAATACATCATACATAAATATGATCTTGCATCTACACATAAGAATCACACTATGTAGCATTCAGGTGGTAAGTCGCTAAATCCTCTGCAGTATTTCAAACCACTGAGCAGACTGGTGTAGTTTTAACATTCTAGGCTGTATCCAGGAGGTGCACAGTTCAAATATTGCTTGGGTGCCTGATACTGTGGCTGAGATTTTACATGGCTTTACTGAATCCATTCAGGTTATTGCTTCAATTAAGCCATAACTGCTTTCTTCCAGTTCTTTTCCACCTCATACTTTACCATTCACCCTATCCTTCATATTACATAGTCTGAGATACTGGGAAAATTGTGAAGTGAAGCATAAAATAAATGAATAGTACTTCAGCTTTTCACCCCGAAGACTATTTGCTTAGTAAGCTATGAAATAGTCTGCCTGCCTCAGTTACATGGTTACAATAAATTCAAGATTTATACAGGCAATCCTGTTCTGAAGTTGTGATGCAAGGGAGAGGAGGGGGAAGGAGTTGATTCTTAATTTTAAAGGGCAAATCTCTTAGAAAATTTCTACTGAACAAGCAACCTGTAAAGTTAAATTAAGTTGGATCTTAGGGAGATTTAACTCTGAAACAGGATGCTACTAGCAAAGGATCACAGTCAACAGCAGATTGTGGTGTCGGTGGTGTTGAATGTAAGAAAGTTGCGTTATGACGGTATTACTTGGATTTCAGATGGCTGGACAACTAATGATTTGGAATTTGTGTGGAAGGATGGAGACCCTGTGCAAGTGGTGAAGAATCTTCACCTGCCCCGATTCACACTTGAGAAGTTCCGCACTGATTCATGCAACAGCAAGACTAACACAGGTAAATAAAAGTGGCCCAATTTTTATGTAGTATTTTCCATTAAGTGAAGAGATAGAAATCATCTGTTGTTTTTGCTGATAATTGCTCATTAAGCAGAAATATGGTTGGAGCTCTTGTGAAAAGTCTTATATATGGTATTTTATTATTTTGTGATTTAGACATTTGCATGCCTGAAATAATATGGTCCTGTCAGAAAACAAAATATTTTCACTTGGAACCCACAGCTGTTCACAGTATGTGATAAGGTCATATTTGTGGTTTCTGTCCTTCTGCTAGATATACTAAGGTTATTCTAAAATGAATGGTAACTCTCTTCCAAACTGGACAGAATTTATTTTTAAGCTGTCCTGTCACTTTGCAGACATATTGCCATATTTGTGAAAGATGTCTGATGCCATCCTTAGTCTCCCTTCTTGATTTATCAGTTATTGCATGCCCTACCATTTGTTTGTATCCAGTAATGTCCTGACACTCAAAACATGGATTTCATCAGCTAGTGTGACAGGCCAGTTGGCTCCTGGTGTGTGCTTGCTACATTCCTCCCCACTTTCAAAGACACATGCCTCCATGGAAACAGTGGGATGTGACAGATCTTGTCCACCACTAGCTTCCTCTAATCCTTCGAGACACTGTTGTGCGGTTCATCCATATGCACCTGGATTTTGATGAATCAGCTTTGTTTATGCTGCCTGAAAATGCTTTTAGGACACCTTCAAGTGATACATGATGATTGATACAACTTATTACTGATTATTGATTCTTGCAAACTGGCTGACACATACCGCTTATTATTGATTCTTGCCAACTGGCCGACACATGCAAAACAGTCCGTATTTGTAACTCTCACATACATAATCACAAGACTGCTTGGAGTGCTGCACAGCACCAGTGTTGCCATTAATTGTTAAGTTACCTTAGTAAATTATGTCCTTAGCTGTTAATCCTCACTCTGTGCACTACCAACTGCCAACCTATAAAATTCTATTTTAGGATAATTTGTCCCCGTTGTGCTTTGTAACTATTAGAATTACAATGAAATCCAGTCAAAACACAAAAATTTATTCTATTATTTCCAGCTATATGTTTCGGCCTAACAGGCCATTATAAGGTTGAACACAAGAATAAAATATATACATATACACTTTATATGGAATTTAGATGTCAAAATCTCACAGTTGCTGTTGTTATGTGGGTATCCATAACACAGAAAGAATAGTCTTGGAAATAGAATTTGTAAAACTGTGCATCATGCTTTTAAAAAGAGTGTATCAGCATTCAAAAAAAATAATAATATTAAGAAAGATAGAATGCTGTAAGTTTAAATCAGTAAACGTGTAGGTAATTCTTTAGAGAATGGTCACTGGAAGTTTGGAGTGGTCTTGCATATTTGAAATTGTCTCAAAGATATGGCATCCAAGTGAGATGTTGTTATATTGATGTTTTGGATGGCCTGGAAATAGCATTTATTTATAATAAGTTAACGAGGATATGAGATTATTTAAATTAAAATTTATGTGGGATAAAGAAATTTTTTAGAAGTAACATTTTACAACTTATATCTATTGTGCAGCTTTTCACTGTTATTTGGAATATAGTTCCAACCCACAATTGATTCACTTGGTTCTTATATTTGTGAAATTATTTTTATGAAGCCCACTTGTGTAACTTGTAACTTATTGTAGAAAGTATGGCATGTCATATCTTGGTTGGTGTCTGAAGGCGTACCGTAAGAGTGCTGTGAAAGAAATGGGGAGGAATACTCAATACATGACACCAACAAAGATAAGACATGTCATATAAGTTGTGCCTACATACATATTTTATTCTTATGTTCAGTGTGATGATAGCGTTTTAGACCAAAACATGTAGTTGAAAATAATAGCACAAATTATGTTTTGACTGGATTTATTGCAATTCTAAGCATAATATTCTAGTTTATTTCTGTGCCTGCTGTTTCAGCTGTGTGATATTATGAGTTATTAGGGTCTGTTCATGTGTTGTGGAACACAGTCATTACTTAATTTAATAGATTGTAATTGTAACAAACTTTGCAGAACCTAGCAAATAAAATGGTAAATTTGTTTGTTTGTTTAATCAATAAATGCTGTGACACACTTGACAAAAATTGAGCAAGTTTCTTTTTCATCTTCAGTGCTATCTGTTTTGTGGCAATTCATGTCACTTCATGATACAACTACAGATTAAATTTGCAAAGTTAACAAGAAGTTAGGGAAGGAATTTACGATGCCCGTTTTACTACAAATGAAAAAGGTGTCCTCACCACGGAAATACACTTTTAGAAGATCTCTTATTACACAAATGGTAAGGACTCTACACTAGTGTTAAACTATTGTCTCTTTTGCTTCAGAAGTTCAGAATTACCAGAAATAGAGGGTTAGAAGACACAGAGCTGGAATTGCATATCACATTCAAAGCAATTTTCATGAAGATCATTTAAATGGTTAAGAAGCGGAGGTGCATCATAAAAACCGGTCATTAGGTGAAATGAGTAACTAGTGGGTAATGTGATGGTCTTGATCTCATTGCAGGAGAGTACAGTTGTCTCAAGGTGGACCTGCACTTCAAACGAGAATTCAGCTACTACCTGATCCAGATCTACATCCCCTGTTGTATGCTGGTCATTGTATCGTGGGTCTCCTTCTGGCTCGATCAGAATGCCGTTCCTGCACGAGTGTCCCTTGGAGTGACCACACTCCTCACTATGGCGACCCAAACCTCGGGGATCAACGCTTCACTCCCACCTGTTTCCTATACAAAGGCTATTGATGTTTGGACTGGTGTCTGCCTCACATTTGTGTTTGGGGCTCTGCTAGAGTTTGCGTTAGTTAACTATGCATCAAGATCTGACATGCACAGTGAAAACATGAAGAAACAGAGACGCCAGTGTGAATTGGAACACGCTGCATCTCTGGAGGCAGCAGCTGACCTCCTAGAGGATGGTGCTACCAACTTTGCTATGGTGAGATGCCTGACACCAGGATTGATGAGACTGATTCTTTCTTTTTCTAGTTTTGTTTGCTTTAACTAATCATGTTGGTCCTTTTGTTCCATCGTTGCTTCTTACTGAGCGTCTTCAAGGAGCCCACATTTCACGGCAATTGCTCACTGTCATCATATGTTGCCCCCACATTCCATAGTACTTCAAGTTGTGCACAGCAATTTTAGTGAAAAGCAAATTCTGAGAAATACTGTAATAGTTCAAGAGGCATAAAATATGTCTGTAGTATTCTTCATACACACTTCTCTATGTTAGACTGAGCTTCTGACAGTGATGCTACTGATGATGCAAGTCCTATGTGATGTGATACTGTGTCATGGGGCAAATACTGACTGACTCTTTGAAGGCACTATGATCTTTTGAAATGTCAAGAACTAATCAGCTAGTAACACAATATCACATCCTAGAAGACTTAAATCTTCAGACTACGTTATATTTTTTTACATAATATTTTATGTTGTCCATTATGACTTATAAGACATTTTGTCACGTCAAAAAATGTTAGAAACAACCTGATAATTTTATTAAATACTGAGCATGAGTAAGCTTAAGGCTGTTCTGAATATAATGAATGTGAAAAGTACTAAGGCAACAAGAATTTACTTCACAAAGAGAAGCAGAGCCTCTAAGATAACAAAAGGTGACTCAGAAAGAGTATCTCTGCTTTTTTTGTAAAATGCTTTTACGTCTAATTTGAAAACATATTTCAATTCCGAATATTGTAGGAAAGCACATATAAGCAGGCTTTAATGTTATGGTTGACAAACACTGATGTAACTAACTACAAGGATTCATTTAAGCTGTGTCTCTAATCACAGTAACCATCACAGAAGAATCATCATGTGCGAAGCCTTCATCCTCTTAGGGTCTGGAGTTCATTATTCTCTGAATTCCAGGTTACTGTCTTTCAATGAACATTCTCAAAATGCTGACTTTCATCATCTAAGAAGGCCTTGAACCTTCTTAAAATGTTTCACAACAGTACTCATCATGAAATTTTACCAATTACTCTTTGATTGTTGCTTTTCAGATCTTGAAAAAACAAATGCAGATTGTTCACATGAACTCCACATCTTAATGTCCCATGCACATTGTAATTACACAGATTAATATCTGGAGGTTTGTGAGCAAGAGTACCTGACTTATTAACCGTATGATGAATACCTCTTATGAGGCAGTCACTGAAATTGCCCTCTGGGCCATGGCATGACTCTGTTTTAAGTGACACACATTTCTTCTTTTCTTAAGTCCATGAAGAATGACATCATAATTAATTGACTGTAACGATCAGAGGTTATAGTTTCATTGCCTGGACTCTATGATTGTTTGCATACTCAGTGCACACTGGACTCTAACTTCGTGAAAAGTAACTATATTAACTGCATGGTAATTTTTGAAACCCTAGTGTCTCTTATAAATTCTGCTTAAATGTGAACCATGCTTCAAGCTTTTGTGTTTTCCTCTGTCCAGGACTGAAACTGTCATTTGTAATCTTCCCACTGTTTCATACATTGTTCCTTTATATGACACAATATTTGTCACTAAACTTTTGGTGACTTTTTTCCATTTTGCATTCTTCACAAAAGTATTTCAAATTAACACTGTTTCTTCAGTTTGTTACTTACTTCATGCACACTCAGACCACATTCACTTCAGCTGCCTGGCTCATTTTCCCAAAAATGACACCAGAGTGAACATGTGGGCAGGCTTGTCTGGGTAGTTTGTGGCCATGTTTTCCTTCACTCAGGGACAGTAAATCTTGCTCCATAGAATCATCCAACCAGCCGTGCTGTACCTTAGGTAGTTCATGATAAGCTTCTCATGACTGAGGCTCAGGTTCATTTTCAGGGCACTGTGTGTGAAATTTATATCATCATGACCATGCCATCTTGAGATAGCAGTGCAAAAGGATTCAATGTTACTGTATTTCTGCCATAAGTACTACTACTTCTACTATTACCACCATCACTATCACCACCACTTCTACGGCTATTATTATTATTATTATTATTATTATTATTATTGAGATAATGGAATTAGGCCATCAATGATACAAGCAGCAGTCTTAACCTGGGAAGAATACAGGTCACTGGATTTAACATTTGTCTAAAACTTCTCATTATTCAGAATGTATTGAACACATGAAAGATACACAGAGGAGGTTCCTGGCAAGGGCTGGGTATTCTTTTCTGTTCCGAAAACGTTCAGACTGGCTGTGTGGCTTGTCCAACCAACTGTTTAGTGGGTACTGGCAGCTATTTCCTGGGAAGAGAAGCTTACCTGTGACACATCTATTTGTTGCCCAGATTGACAGTGACTTGAAATATACCTCTATTCTGCCATATGTCTTCATGGCATGTAAAAGACAAATTTCTTCAAAATTATTAAGGTAGAAAGATTGGAAAGGTTACAGTGAATTAGACATGCAGCTTCGCTGGGGAAACAATTAACAACAACATTTATTACTTGAGAGAAGAATTTTTTTCCCCCCCTCAAAATGTTTGGACAGTGACTAGTTTTAAATACCCTAACACCTCCATTTACAAACCAACACCTGCACAACACATAAATATGTTCTATTTACTCAGACATGTTATGGTATTCTTATGCCATTTTCAGGGAGTGTACACCAACATATTTAACACTAATGAATGTGATACAGTTACATTATAAAAATACAATGCGTTGTAAGGATTTTGCAGCCATGTTTGTACAATGTACAAAGCACAATGTATTTAACACTAAAACATTGTATGTGTGTTTAAAATTCCACGTGTTTAATGCGCAGTTGTCTCACTTTGGTACACATTGAGGCAAATGCATATTAAGCATGTGGAAATAAAAGTAATCTTGAATCAGAGGGGGATGCACCATAAGAGTAATGTAAAAAGACAGAGATTCCTAAAGAAATTATTGTCATATATATCTTACAATTTTCTATAACATTGACAACTTTTTGGACCAAAATTAAATTACAGCTTCACAGCTTTGATTCTGATTTGCAAGTAAAGGAGACCATTGTACTGGTAAAGGAGCTGGTGAAAGTCATTATTCTTTGACATTACTCTTCTCAGTTAAGTAAGAAAATGGTGTGGCTTCTACTCACAGGAAAATAGGATGCTGTTGGATATAGCCTTTTAAAAAACTTAAACAAAGTAACTATAACATACATGTAAAACCTTCACTATAATTTTCATTCAACTTAATATTTCTTTCATGCTTTATGATTTTTCTATGAAATGTGAAACAAAATATTAATTCATTCAAAAAAAGAACATACTAGCTTACCACTACTCTAATTCCCACTAGTTTACGTGTATTTTGATCTACCGGGATCTTTTATGCCGAGGATTTTTCATCACATATCATATTCACTGTAGAGTAATTTTGAAGTACGGTCATTATGAATGTTTCAGAGATCCTTGCTGCCTCCTTCTCCAGTGTCTAAGCAATAGAAAAATAATGTTAGGAAGTTTTTATGGAACACATAAGTCACTGGTTAGGAAGAGAGACAACAATAATATTTTTTCTTCTTGTGGTCCTCCCTGTCTGATTTTGTTTGCCTTTCTTCAAACATGATCATCTTGTTAATACTGTTTGATAAGCTGAACTGCTTGTCATTTGCTAATATTCTTGACCCAAGAACTGCAGTCAACATATATATCTCTTGTGAGGATCTCTCATCTCTGTTCTTAAGTTCATTGGCTTCATTTCCATGACAGGATTTTCATAATATTTCTCATATATTATTCAGATTCCTGGATAACACTGAGAAAGACTGTAACCTCAATCTGCACTGTTTCTTCATTGCTATCCTTTGTTTCATCAGTTTTTCTGTAAGACTATTAATAAAAATCAATTTCCTTTGTAGCAGGGTGGTATTTTGTCCAATTAAGTCCATGATTTATAAATGTGAAAGAGGATTTATAATTGTGGAGATGTTCTTTCTGTGTCATACAGAATTATATGTTCCTCTTAACTGCTACATTAGTGCTGTGACAAGCAGTGGAAATGCTGCATTACTTTCAGCAGTTTCTTCATTTTTTATATCCTTATCACTACTTAACAAATCATTTTCACTGATTCTGTGCCTGAAAGCAATTTTAAAATCCATGATCATCAACGAATTCTAAAATATCTCCATGTAACATACTCAGATCCAGTCTCTGTAGCTTAGCCATTTTCAACTTTTCAACATTTTCTTAGGTTTGTATTTGTAATTGTAGATTTAAACTTTGGCAGTTCAGCTTTATCAATAACTGTATTCATTGTATCTGTATAGGGAAGAAAAAGAGACTGAAAAGCGAGCTGTGTTAACATTTTTATGATTCTGAGCTTAAACGTGTTAAAACATATTTCTTACCTTCTGTGGACACCATATGCAAGCAATCAGATGATGAAACAAATGGTAGATACAATGACTCACATTTATAGTACTAAGCTCCAAAATGCTAACTACTTTACTTAGTTCCTACTATTCACGAAAAAGTGACAATGTTCTGGGATATGTGTGGTAACATGCCGTGAAAATATAAACCACTCAGTGGGACCACAAACAAAGCAAGCTGTGTGGCAGTAACACTGTAGATTTGTATTTCGGAGATTCCCTGTATAAATCACGGCTATCACCGGCTATACAGGCTAAGGTTTTGCATGGCTTTTCTCAGACCCTTATGCAGATTTTAGGTTAATACATCATTAAGGCCTGTGCATGTTCTTTCCAGATTCTTTCAAATTCGTCGTTTCTGAATCATCCTGTTATTTGATGCTGTATAGTTTTAGCAAATTGCTACATTCTAAATAAACCATACATAACCATAAACTACACCATAGATCTTGAAAAAGTCATTCATGTAGAGCAAATTTATGCTGTGTACATTTATACACCACAGTGCAGAGGATCAGTATGTCCTGCTGTGTTTCATTTCAGTTCGATCTTATGCTAGCTACACAAAATGATCTAGTTTTGTCAGTTGATCATAAGCACCTCGTCTGTTGTTCAGCTGAACCCACCAGTTCATTGATTTGTATTCCTTTCTCATCGTTGCAACCCTGCATGTTTTATGAGTGAATGTTTGCCTTTTTGTTAATTCTTAATTTTTCTGCAGATATTTCTTACCCAGCATTCACTTGTCTTACTTAGTTTCCCTTGATTTAACTTGTGTATACATCAGTATTCTGCCTAACTTTATGGAAATACAGAGTGTGTGATGGTTTTATGTTACTTTTATATTTGCAATAATATTACTTGCATTTATTTTGTCTTATATATCTTTTATGTTAATGTTTATTTTCCATTTTCAGGGTTCATAAAATAATAATATTTTCATCTTCTGAAGATTACTAGTTTCATGACCACTAGTCCAGTTTAACTTATTTTCTCTTTTTCCTGTTTCTTTATTTTGGTTCTTTCCAATAGCAATTGAAATGAAGCAAGCATAAATTGTTTAAATTTAACTTAATCTTTATTATCTAGGGAGACCATGAACTGAATCACAGTTAATTCTCGTGTCATTACATGTGTCTCTGCATAAATTTATAGTATTTTATGTAGATGAAGGCCTATTTAGAGAATGAGTCAGAGTGATTAATCAGTTTCCTTCAGATTTGGCACATGCATGAAATTTGCTGACTGCAGTGGATTTCAAGAATCACAACCAAAATCATTAAGAGGCTGTGAAAAATTCAGATATTTGAAAAGAGATATGAGGAATTGTAAGCAGATCTTACAAAGTCTACTTCCTTACTGTATTAATTTCCAGTCCTACATGTCTTATGCTGTTAATGCCAAGTTTAGGTAGCATTAATTTATGTTACAACACCATATTACAGTTTAGCTCATGTGTTATGGTGCTGGACTCTTGCATAGATGGCAACAAGGACAAATTCTGGTTGAGCCAGATTCTTATTGCTTGCAATTTTATGGCCTAAATATGTTACTGATGATATCACCACTACCACCACCACCACCACCACCACCACCACCACCACCACCACCACCACCACCACCACCACCATCATCATCATCAGGGGGAGGAGGGGTGAGGAGAAATTGTTACTTAAGTATGCCTTTCACCTACACAGATAATGTCAGTTATGTGCTCAAGGTTTGGTAGTTAACTGTTTGTAGTTGTAACCTTTCAACAGTACTATATCTGTGTAAAGTTACATGTACATCTTCACATGAAGCCTTGCTACATTAGTTCTTTAGTTATCACCATCAAACTGGAAGCCAAGTATCTCATGCAGTCACCGTTTTATTCTTCCAATTTTATTATTATTATCTTAACACAAGTTGCATGTATATCAGAGTTCTATAAACCACACATCATTTAAAGTTCCTGCATTAAGTACATACCTCAAAATATCTGCATCTGGTGTGCTGTGTTACTGATTTTAATTAATTAAAAATTTGTGCACTGGGATTGCCTTAATGTTACTACATAAAGTTCAGGAAAGTAGACTAGTCTCAAAGTTGCCAATAACTTTGGAACTGGGTTCCATAGTACTGTATACAGATTGTCACGGTTACTTGCGTAAGTTTGTACATTTTTCAGTAGGTTGTTTGTCTGAGTGAATGTGCTAAAACAGGCCTCTTTTTCACTTCTTACATACCCACTATTCATATCTCATTCATCGCTATGTAACCCCTGTAGTTTCATAGCAGCACAGTCTCTTCAACAACACAGGACACTGTCGTCCTCTTTACTGCAGTTCTGAAGGTGATAATATCACTGTATAGAATTATACAAGGACCATATATCATCTAGTAATTATCTAGTATCCAGTGTCCTTTGGCTTTGCTCTACTGTCATCTAGAAAGTTTCCACACCTAAGTAGTTTGAAGGATTGCAGGTTCCCTTTAGATCAGAACTCGTCTGCTTCACAAGATCTTTCCCTGGGCTCTTGTAAAGTGATCACAAGTATGTTTGATATTTATCAGAGAACAACATCTGAGGAAGTGTAGTTTCATTACTGTTACTATATAAACGCCCTTCCTTTTGCCCTTCCACTTGCCATAGATCAGCACAGGAATGCTCGTGCCAGAACGGCTTTCTTTTAGGGCTATCTGACATTCAAGACACTTCCTTCCCCCGGCCGAGGGATCTACCGTCGACCGGGGGTGGGGGGCGCAGCAAGACACCAGAACAGCTTACCCCATTGTCCCTTCTTCCCATCAGAAACACACAGAGTGGCTGAGTGCAAAGGGTAAGGTGGTACACTGCACAGTCAGGTAGGTGTCATTGTTCCATCAGTCCTTTGTATTCCTAACACAGCCATGGTACCTGAAGCTAGCATAGAATGAAAGTTTTGTGGAAAAGAATTGAAATTAAATGTAGTTTTTTTGAATAATGGATACATGAATTAATATTAGATGCTTTTCTGAACCAGTAATGGGAATCTGAGGACACATTTATTAAGTTGTGGGAGTGAGAGTACTTTCAGCCACTGGCTTCAGAAAATTTCTCCCCAATTGAATGTATTTTAAAACTATTTATTCCAAGACAGTCCATGTGGGATTTTTGATGGAAGAATCAGAACCAGGGCTGGTTTTCCTACGAGTACTTTGGCTTTCCCTGTCAGCTTCATTCCATGAATGTTTCATATTCATTCCTCTATTTTTGATGTTGTTTAATCTTGGCAATTGACAAATTGTTTAAGTAACACTTAAGGTATTCATTTCTCTGTTTACTAAAAACAACAGAACAGTGAAGCAGTGAATAAACTTATTCCTTCATTTGGAAATATTCATCACCTAGTAGGCCTAACAGTATTCTGTAGTGGTATGCAGATCAATCCACTCATATAGAACTGTGTTGTTACCATGCTTCTACCATGCCATGTTTTAACATTCTCAAATCACTAACTAAAGCAAGCAAATTCCTTCTTGAGAAGCTAATAATCTGTCAGCTAGTCAAGAAGGTCCTCACATTTTATGGAGTCCAGAATTCATTACTATGTTCACAACAGCCCTCTACTTCTCCCTGTCCTTAACCAGATGGATCCAGGTCTGGCCTTCAAAATTTTTCTTTAATGCCCATTTTAATATTGTTCTCCTTTCTTTGTCTAGGTCTTCAAATTTGTTTGTTTACTGCAGGTTTTCCCACTGAAATCCTGTATGTATTTGTCTCATTCTCCATACTGCCACATGCCCTGACAGTTTTATCCTCCTTGATTTGATCACCTGATTAATATTTGTGGAGTACAAATCCTGAAGATCTTCATGATGCAATTTTCTTCAGCCTCCTATTATTTTTTCACTCTTATGCCCAGATATATTCCTGCATACCCTCTTCTTGTACACCTTCAGCCTGTGTCCTTCCATTAATGTGAGAGGACACATTTCACACCCATACAAAAAAACTGGCATAATTATGGTTGTTTATCCTAATGGTTATGTTTTTCGATAGCAAACAGGAAAGCAAAGGATTCTGGACCGAATGGTAGCTGGCTAACATATATTTTACAATTTCAACCTGCAACTATGAGAGCAAGTAAATTTATGTCTAGAAACTCTCAAGGGCATGTCAAGCTTTTGAGAACGCTTTGGTAACTGAAAAATTTAGGGTATTTGAAGACTGAGATAAACTGTGACCCGAACATACAGATAGATAATCTTGGTGGTTGGTATTTTGCACAACTGTGTAATAAATTATCCCAATGTGGAAGAGCTCATGATTGTTAATAAAGCTGATACTTCACTGTCACATTATGGTACAGTATTTCTTTGTTCAGCAGGAAATGCAAATAAAGAAGATATATGTATATGAGAAAAATACCAGGATTACTTTAAAAATATGTGGGAAAATGCTAAGAACTAATCTGACTGTTTGACATACCCTTTTCTGTAATGAACTTATCCATCTATCTCCTTCCAACCATTATCTTTAATGAAGCCTTTATTATAGACTTTGTGTTGTAAACTTTACAAATATTTATGCTCTGCACCAAAATAATAGGCATTTATTCATTAAAGGTGAATGTATTTTCATATGACATGACACCTGCTGGACAGTTTGTTTCTGAATGATATGCATCCAAGACATGGCCTTTGTGAAATTCTATGTCCAACTTTGTAAAAGTCAAACAACCTCAGACAATATCATATCACACACAGGTCACTAATTCTCGGCTCACTGGTACAGGTCTGTGTACCATTATTGTTTATGTTGTATCTGACTCTGGACTTGAGATCTCTTTCATTGTAGTTCATGACAACTCAGTTCTATATGTGTGAACAAAGCTCCCATGTAACTTGAATGGAGGTAACAGAATCCAGATTTATATCAGTGCATAGCCTATTTAGGAACTGGCCTTATAGGAAGAATTTAAATATAAAATATTGAAAGCATGGTAACTGGACCAAACACAGACTCTTTTACATCTATTTAAGCTTGTTTGTTAGTCATCCACCTTCTGCGGTTTATATGTATGTATGTACATTAAACAGACTATATCGGTGAAATTATTATAAAATTATAAACTACTCAGAGTTGCCAATATTAAGACTTCAGGTATTAAGAACTTTGGATAAATCACCAATATGTCAATATTCCTGATCATATGAGGACATTTCTGTGAATAAGCAGAATGCAACCAATTTAGTAAATTATTTTGCACCCTTTAAAATTTTGAGTGTAATCCAAAGTGACTTGAGGCCACACTGTTGTGTTCTGATAGCCTCCAACATTTTAGGACGTCTGCTTGCTAAGCTGTGGGTAAAGGTGAAGGAAGACTCATATGATTGTAATTATGTAGAACACTATGTGACCATCACATCCACAACTTGCTGGGTTATAGTGAGTAACTGTGCTCCTGGGCAGTTTCCAGTCCTGGCTTGATTAAATGTGGACCCTTGTATACAGCAGGTCAGAACATGGCATTTTATTGATATGGTAAATTTAAGCAAGCAGTTACAAAACCTAGTGTGTGAATGTGTGTGGTAAATGTGATATTTGTTACTTTCTAAAGTTCTACTCCCACCCTCAGAAACCCCCCTCACCCAAGCCCTTGTGAGTTTCTTATTTAGTATGTCTGTGTGTACCCATTTGATTGACAAAAACCTATACATAATTTGTTTCTTACTTGTCATTTTTTCCTGGAGTGCTGCCCAGGAATCTTAGTGTTTGGAGACTTCATTTCAAAAACAAAGCTTACGCAGTTTGCGTGCAGTGTTTATGGATAATTGCCATTGAAGCTCCAGAGGCACTGTTTTATTCTGAGCTGCTTGAGTTCTGTTGTCCAAGCTTCTTCTCTTGGTGATATATATTACATGTAGGCTGGGTGTTACAGAAGCCACTGGTGCGACATCCAGGTGATGCACTCACCTTGGAGAAAGTGCGTCAGTGTGAGATCCACATGCAGCCCAAGAGGGAAAACTGCTGCCGCTCCTGGTTGTCCAAGTTTCCGACACGCTCCAAGCGGATTGATGTCATCTCCCGCATTACGTTTCCACTAGTGTTTGCTGTATTCAACCTCGTCTACTGGTCAACGTACCTTTTCCGTGAGGAGACTGAAGACAACTGAGCTACTGTTGTGTGTGGCAGAAGCAGTAGTTCCCTCTTGTCCAACAGAATCGCTCAACTAAAAATGTTGTCATTGTTGACAGTTCTAAAATTCAGATACTAAGAACTAAAAAAAGTGGACTAATTTTCCTAAACTTTTCTTACGTGATAATCATGGTGTGGGGGACTTAATGGGTCTTTTTCATGTTGGGCCAGATATGACTTGAGAATGAATCCCATGGGTTTGTAGTTAGCTGTGAAATTGTGTTTCACAGTGAAAAACCACATGGAAATTAGTAACATTCTAAAAAGAATTATTTGAAGAAGACTGCAACATTAATGCAAATGAATCACTTGCGAGTCTGTCATAGTAGTGCTCTTTGATAAATTCGCTTGTTTGAATATAGTGGTGTTCAAAAGACTATTAATTTTGCGTTGGAGCAGAGACAAAAAGTTTGTTTTATTCCAGAACTGTGACAGTAACTTCTTCCAAAATGAATACTCATTACACTTACTTGATGACAACATGAGGAATATGACAGGAAGAGTGCAGTGTATGGTGCCATATCAGCAACATTGTCCACCAATTACATTTTAGCATGAGAAAGTTTTATTCAGTAGATGAGGTTGGTATCACTGCTTAATGGATAATTTTTAGTTTGTTTTCTTCAGAACTTGAGAATTAGTATCATATGGGGAGGATGCAATATTTTGTTTTTCTCTGCTGCACAATACCACCTAACACGTAATTGTTCAGGCACTTATTCTGAGAGGTACTTGTTGCTTCTGAGATATACTGTGAAACAAACACCATTATTATATTCATTTTTGCAGCATTAAATGTAGTCTTTCACCTGTTTTAAAAATTCTGCAAGTAACAGCTTTTACTGTGTTTGTAGGTTATATTCAGCTATGGCACAGATGGGGTCTTTTAGCTTAGTGTTACCACAGCGCAGATCTACCTATTGACATGAAATTGAGACACCATAGAAATTCTGCCACTGACTGTTGGTTTCTGCCATCCACAGCATTGTCAATGAAGATGTGAAGATGGTTGCATATTTTGAGGAATGACTTACAAGTAGCCTGTCAAGACACTGTGTTGAGAGTCACACCTGAAGAGACTGAAGAAAGCCATGAAAAGTGTTAGTCTTATCTCATACCCAGCCAAAACTGTGCCACCTACCTCCCAAACATAAGTCTTGCATGTTAACCACCTCATCAACATGGGTAATATGAAAAATCAATTATCATGAGTAAATGGCATGAAACCTTTCAGAAAGCCAACAAAACATAATCTGTTACCCGTTATCTGAATAAGAATTTGGAAGTTTGAATTTGGATATAAACTGAATGTGTTACTTAAGCACAAGGAGTCCATCAGTGCCTGAGTATTTGTGCATAATACATGCGGGAAGTTTCACTGAAATTATATATTTGCCAATATAATATTTGTAAAGGTGTCATTTAACAAAAAGAATTTCAAAGTGTTTCTGGAAGTCTGTTACAAACATTGAATGCTGTGAATGCCTAAGTGGATAGATTTACAGTTGCATAAAAATGAATGCATAATACTGGGAATGAAAGTTGAAATTGGAAAAATAGTATTAAAATGTGTCATAGGAAAATATAGTTTTTATAACGTGAGTCAGGGATATAGTTAAGAAAAGAGCCCAAAGTAAAGTTTATCTCTTGTTTTGAAAATGTGTGTTTTAATGTCAGAAAATTAATTGGAGTCACTATAAGAAATATTTATAAGCTTGGGCCAACAGGGGCATGAAATTGAAGAACAATACCTCCTAAAAAAATTAGGCAAAGTACTACAACTTACATCAAGTCTTGGATACATGAAGTCTTTGATGTAAATGAGGACAACAAAAAGTTGACCATTCAATGTGATTGATGACCTAACCTCACATCAGACCACAAGACACCTGATTGCTCGGCAATGGTTTTTGAGTTTGCTAAAGATGCAGCAGCCAGTCATGGGCTGCATTACATACTAAAGAAACTTGTCATCATTATATAAAATATAAAGCACTGAATTCTAATGGAGGAAACTGATTACAATGTGATGTCGCTGGAAAGATCCATACCCTGTAAATAGAACACCACAAGTTGACAGCATAAAGTGGGAAAAATCTGAGTTGAGTTTGAATTATTTAGAAAATTTGCACTGATCATTTCATTTTTGACATGTTTTCACAGTTTAATTTCGTTATATTAGAACAATAAGAGATAGAGAAAATGTGCATTAGTTCAGAATGAACATTTCACTTTTAGTCTTGTTTAGAAAATATTGGGAAAAGCGACTAATATCCGCATTTTATTTGGAGGCATGGAAAAACTGGACTCCCAGCAACGTTTTTTGTTATATTTTATATTGGAGGTGTTAACATATTTTTCAACCAAATTTAGCTGTAGTCAAAGTCGGACAACACAACACTTTGCACAAAAACTACATAAATTTGAGAGCTGTCTGAATTCTACTTGGATGGAAAAATGCTTCAGAAGTACACTGTACAGAATATTAAGACACACACTGTGTGTCATACATTTTTTAAAAGTTGTGCCATTTATGTGATAATTACATGAAACACAAGAGTGCCAGTGAGGCAATTTACACACCAAGTAATTAAGAAAAAATACAAACATGTAGTGAGGGTACTGATATGCAGTCAGATTGAGAACTTACACAATAAATCGACTGCCTCGCCATTTACATGATAATTACAGGAAACGCAGCAGTGCCAGAGAGCCCAAGGGAATAAATGACATCCAAAATGTGATACTGATGTGATTTACATACTGAGTAATTAAGACAAAATGCAAACATGTAGTCAGTGCACTGATATGCAGTCAGTTTGAGAATTTACACAATAAATTGACTGTCATTATGATCCATTTATCCACACTGTATGGATGTAGTAAACTGTGAACCAGCATTGGTTCCTTCCACGAATGTTAAAATAGTATGCAGAAATAAACATGTGAAGAGTGTGTGAAGTAGTTGGAACATTATTTCTTTTCAAAAATGTATTGGGAATTATTATATTTAGAAGAATACAAACTAAATGGATAAGCCATAATGCAAAGATCAGAATGAAACTGAATGTTAAGTTGTAGGTATATACATGTCTTATCTTCTTCTTTGTATTATTTGTTCAAAACGTGTGTCCCTTTGCTAAATATTTAAAAAGTTACATTTTAATTTTGTTGTCTTCTGGGACATGATATCATTTTAATTTATGCCTGCAATTTCAGTGTAGTCAAAGAAGAAGCTGCAGGCTCCTCCACCACATTGGTATGAAAATGAATCCAACATAATGTTTAATCTGTGAAGATTTTATTCTTCGTTAGCAATGCCGGGAAAACCTCAGATCACACAAGTTATTCTTGATATGTGAGGAAAAGTTTTGATCTTCACTTTCCTCCGATTTTAACAAATATTACACTGTGTAACAAGTGTTAGGGCTCCTCAACAATTGTATATAAATGTCACAGTCCTTGATTTGTTGCATTCAGACTTGATGAAGCTAACCAAAGAATTTTTACAACTCTTTTTTTTGAACATGACATAAGATGAAGTCTAATGTCACTGAACACTTTTGTTTCAAATTTATAAAATTGGAAGTTTGGATCATAGTCCAATTAGACCATGGTTTTTCTGAATGAAGAATCCCCCCCTTCCATTCACTCAAAAAGAGTTCTAGGAATTTTTTTCATTCGTGGTCATGACCAGTCAAAATTCTGTAACCTGTGCAATAATAAAATATGAAATAAAATGTAGATTAAAGTCTTCTGGGAAGTAGAGCCATGTCAGCTGGTAAATAGTTGCTAAAATTTCAGAGTGTGAAATGCCACCATAACACCAACCACTGTTTACCAGTTGACATGGCATAACATCCCATAAGATTTGAATCTTCATTAATACTGCTGTGTGAACCACAAATCACACAATCAAAGCATAGTTGTACAACCATATTGTCTTGTTATGACAGCTCGATTTCAGTTGAAATGCACTTCTTCTGGAATATCATTTTAGCTTCAGTAAAAAAATTGGGATATTTTCTTTCACATGTTTACAGAAATATTGCATTTACTAATATCTTCATTACTAATTTCACAGTAATCTAACATAACTGACACCATAAAATGTGGCACAATGCTTGAAATTGGAAATGTGTACTTTTATCTCAATAATGTGACATTTTCTTTAATGTGCTTACAGAAATTCTGTAGTTATTATTTCTGTAATTACTAATTAACTTAGTAAGAATAGGCCTAATATATTTGGCACATTAAAATGTGTCATCTTTCTCAAAACTGAAATGTAATTGTAGTAACAGCCTGCTTGTTCTAACCAAGATATGGTGAATAATAACCTGGGAGAAACTTCCCATCTTTTTCCAGCCACGTGAAAAATCAATGAAATAATATTGCTTTATCAGCCTCAGTTTATTTATTATCCAGGAATTGAACTGATCAACTAGACTATTTAGAATATGTTAGGGAAGTCCATGTAATTCATTTAGTGTCAATGAAAGTTGATATGCATAATTTAACTTTTCTGTTTTATCCTTCTTTATTAAAAGAAACAGGAAGTGAAATCTAACCAGTTATTTGTTTAGGACTTGACATTCATGTAGTTCTGGTCTGTTGGGCATAGAATGCTTGTTGTAAAAATACACACATACTTAAATATATTTTTAATTGTTGGTGTATGTCAAAATTTTATATTTGTTACTATTTCTCTCTCACTGTCTCTCAGATGAGTAATAGTTGTTGACAACTGGGACATTATCATAACCTTGCTGCATAAGTAGGGCTTCATCACTGTGCCAGCAGCTGGCTGGGATTGGTGTAAGCGCCTTTAGAAATAAGTAAGTTGCAGTTATGTATGAACAGTAAGGAACATTACAACTTCAATTTGGTAATTTTTAAAAAAATGAATATGCCACATACTATGGAGTCTCAATCATTTACTGCACACAGCTACAAACATTTCACATCTTTTGTAGAACAACTTGGTTAATTTAGTAACTTGAGTAGCCTGGGTTGATTCCTGAAAGGAACATGTTCCAATACCATTTTGTCCTGTGGTCACCCTGTGTTCTATTTAATGTGTACTGTCAACTTTCTCAGGAAGTGAAGTGGTTGATGTGTGTCCAGCTGACCACTTAGTTCCATTTCATGCAAACATCTTAAACATATGGTGCCTCATGTATGACTGCATGGCATGGTGCATGGTTTAATGCAGGTTGCATGTTCAATCCGAATTACCTAGCAGTATGTACCAGTAAGAGTAATATTGTGCTATGTGCTGCCATTGTTTTGTTGTAAATTACTGAACTTTTAGGTTGTCTGACACATTGAATGCTGGAGGATCAAATACAAGGAAGTCATGGCTCAGTGCATATACAGTACCTCAATATGTACTGTGTGTCATGCCAACATAGTTCATTAAGTCCCACATAATAAGTCCTCATATATAAGAGCCAAATTTTTCCATCTGTCTCTCTGTGAAACTGTTTTGAAGCAATAAGGTGAAACTAATGTGTTACAATCATTATCGCCATCACCACCACCACCACCACCACCACCACCACCACCACCACAATCACTTTTTAATGTATTGTACAATTCCTGTTTTTTATGGTCAATTTATTTTATGTTGTTTGACTGAAGGGGCCACATATCCTGTTGCACCTAGGAGTAGGCCCTACTGCAGTATGCAAATGATGCAAAATTTGATATATCTGCTCAATACTGTGAGAGAGTGACATTGATTGTTGACTGTTACAGAGTTTATTAGTGTCACTGCATTGCAGTGCTCCATCTATGTAGGGCGTCTCTCTAAGAGGCCAGTACATCAGAATCAGGCACAACTTGCTGGATGACTCACTCACTCAGTTCTTATGATGTGCACTGCTAGAGGAACCCTCTATTTATGCTCAACAAAATGTAATGAGAAGAGCAGCAGTGACTGCCTACTGACAGCTGCTCCTTGCATTTCATGTCACTGGGCGTATGAACATCCATTCTGATGAACTACATTATGTATATAGCTTCACACACTGATTTTCCCACAAATGGCTGACTAGATCAATTTACAGAGAAGTAATTACAGTTTGAAGGTAGAGTATACTGAATGTTAACTTTTGTCAGATTGTTTATTCGTATGATGATGCTACTGTGAACATTATAATAAATGCACCAAACTTTTATTTCAAGTCTTCTTTTTTTCCATTCCCTGCCACACTATTAGGGACAACATAAATTAACCATTTTAAGGTAATAACTAACCTGAATTATATCTAAACATTTAATTTGTACTGTACATTAAACACAGTGTCTCAGTTATAAAAACCAGTCTGTCAGTGTTGTGTAGGGAAGTGATCACTGTACCGAGGTCCACACAAAATACATAAATATACTTTGTGGACAGAATGTAGAACTTTTGAATGTTAAAATTATGGGTACTAGTTTTCTAAGGGTTTAGTGGAAAAGTAATTACTGTGGTATAATGGTCGGGTTGGAATTGTTTTCTTCATTAATATTCCTTGCAATTTCCACCCCAATTTATTATAATAATCAACTATATACAGGAACTGCTGTTTTGGTCTTGTCTTCTTGGGATATTACCCGTTCATGCAGGGCATGGGCTGCTGTGATGTAGTGTGCAGCCAAGGAGCCGATAATGTTGCAGTGTTACTGCATGAGCGACAATTACCTAAACTAGATGATCGGGGAGAGCTACTACCTCGAGGGCAACGTAGCCCGCGGCTGCTAATGCTTCTCAGCAGAGTGCGTGGCTACTGCTGTCGATGGACGGCGCGTGGCTGCAGCGATGCGCGGAGATACGACTCCTTACTCCTTCGTGACGAACGACTGTTTACTCCGTTGAGGCTAATGATTGTGTCCAACAAAACCAACCAACCAAATGGCTAACTGAGGGCCGAGCGCAAGTCGACGTCCCTCGGTCTGTTTAGCCATTCCTGCGTTAACCTTGTCACTGGGACCAGTAACTATAAACTATAAACTATAGCTATAACTATAACTATAATTTATAACTGGGATTGCGCATACGCTAACGATTTCCCGTCGCGATTGAAGACCTCGACATGGGTAAGATGAGAACCATTGTTCAAGAGGAAATAGGCTGTATCAGGGGGTATAACTTTGGCTGCAAGGCTTTCTTGCATTCGAACCCAGATGGTCAAATCGCGGTGAAATTTAGACACTCAAGTGTTGCCGCCATGCCTGGGAAGAGAGCGGCCCGTGCCCCGTCTTTGTGTGTTATAACCTGACATTTGCCTTAAACTGAGGAAAAAAGCACGGAAAAAGAACCTCAGTCACGGTAGTCTAAAAGGGCCGGTTGGGCACAATTCAATATGTCGACATGACCGCGTTTTGCAGGTAGCCAGGACAAGCTGTCGATTCCGGTCTCCCTGCCTTATGGGACCTGGGTCAACACTCGGTCAGCGTAAATATCTGCCGAGCTGCGTAACTAAGGGGTTCCCCACATAAGCTAACTTTGAGTCGAATCTCTCGGTTAGAGATCTGATGTGGTCGGTAAAGAAACGAACTCTCAAATCCTCATGAATTTGCTTGTTAACTCCGTAAAAGGTGCAATGGTAGCAATGCGAAGACACTTGAATTGAAGCACCTGTAGTTTCCTGGCATGGGAGCAGGGGACGGACCTCCAGACGGAGCAGGCCTAGTCCAACATAGGTCGGACTGGCTGCTTATGATTGTGTACTTCGAATGTTTCGACTTCCATGCGATGCGACCAAATGGCTGGCCGCTCTGTGGGCGAGCGAAATACGTCACAGCGGAATGCCAAGTGACTACTTGTGTGCTGCAGGTCGGTTCGCGGCACTGTCATGTACGAGGGGGTGCTGATAAGTCCTTAGCCCGACCAGGAAGGAAACAAGCTACAGCGACCAAACTCGGCATTTATTCAACATACTCCCCACGAAGCTCAATACACTTCTTAGCCCGTTGCCCTAAATTTGCAAGCCATCCAAAAAAATTCAGAAGTTTGTCCTTCCAACTAGGTCTCCGCGGCAGCAATGACCTCCGCGCCGGACGAAAAATGGCGACCTTTCAATTGTTTTTTTCAGTCCAGGGAACAGGTGGTAGTCCGACGGGGCCAGATCCGGAGAATAGGGTGGGTGATCAAGACATTGGAAGCCCAGATAGGCCAGTTTCTTCTGGGTTGCAACTGTCCGGTGAGCCGGGGCATTGTCGTGCAAGAACAAGACAACCTTGTTGACCTTCCCGCGGCGTGTTTCCTTCAAAATGTTCTTCAATTTCACCAGCAGAAATGAGTAATACTCCGCGTTGATATTTTGGCCATTTGGAAGATAATCAATGAGGAGGATGCCGTCTTGAACCCAAAACAATCAAGGCAAGAACTTTTCCAGCGGATTTTTGCACTCGGAATTTTTTGGGGCGGGTGGGGTCATATCCTACAAGACTGCAATCTTCTTTCACTGTGGGAACCCCAAATCTCATTATTGTACTTTTTTTGTCCTTGTTTTCATTGCTTGGTGCTCCGGGAAGCAGTAACTTCTGCGTTTTCTCCTGACATTAGAGGAGCATGTTTAATGTGCCTGAACAGCTTACAGTCATCACTGGGCGAATTTTTAATCAAATCCTGAATAAGCAATTAGTTGCTGTGTAAAAGTGAAACATTATGTATATGTCTGTAGACATATGTGTGAGTCAAATTGACTGTCCATTGGACCTTTACAAAAACAATATAATCAATTATTTTCATTGCAGCAGTTTGTTTGTGTCATTTTACACTAAATAATATTCTTGCCAACACATATTTTAGTGCGAATTCTGTTACACAGTTCAATATTGAGAGTGTTATGAAAAGTAACACTGATCATATTAACCTGAGACTGCTTTACGATGCCATTTCATAACCTCGTGGGCAGTGACAAGATTCTTTGTGTATTATGCTAAGAAATGTTATCTCTAGAATGAGATACAATGACAGTTACAAATGAAAGGAGTAACTTTTTAGAAGGTGGTTTAGAAGAAAGAGACAGTCATTAAAATTTCCACAGCATGCATGGCATTCAAAAACCTGCTGAAAAAATTATTTCAGGATATCATGGGGAATGCCACTTGTCTGCAAACTGGAAATTATGTAGTTCTGTCATAAGGCCTGTCAAGTACACATAGTTAGAGTGCATGTGAAATATCTTTGAGCCTGGGAAACTAACTGAACATGTACTGCTATGCTGGCACATGTGAAACTTCTTTCCTTCATACCAACAGATCTGAGGACATCAGTCACTTCTAGGAACAGGCATGCATGTGTTATATATGTATGTGTGCGCATAATATCTTGCTTCTTTGCAATTCCATATTGCAGTTCACCAAAATTAGTAAATTTTGATGTTATCAAGTACCAACTGTGTTGTGACATAAGTGTTGTTTATTCTTTAGTTTAGTTTAGTTTAGTTTAGTTTAGTTTAGTTTAGTTTAGTTTAGTTTAGTTTAGTTTAGTTTAGTTTAGTTTAGTTTAGTTTAGTTTAGTTTAGTTTAGTTTAT
>Ga0123357_10000817_pt1 | contig 31449 bp, 26 predicted proteins | sample TergutEmb28metaG_FD_89873 | JGI IMG/M metagenome (GOLD analysis project Ga0123357, IMG submission 89873) | Embiratermes neotenicus P4 segment gut microbial communities from Petit-Saut dam, French Guiana - Emb289 P4 | ecosystem: Host-associated > Arthropoda: Insects > Digestive system > Gut ...
TATAAACCCAAAGGACGAAGGAACATTGGACGACCGAGGAAGAGATGGAGGGACCAACTTCATCTTGAGGATCAAGGAACAGGAAACATGCCTAACCCTTCAGGAACATGATGATGATGATGATATAAATCATACAGTCATTAGATCAACCAAGCAATATGCAAACATTACCCTGCAGGTAGCTGCAATGTGCACCAGACTCTTCTTCTCGATCCAATCTGTGATACAGACACGCGTTATTCTCTGAGTGATAAATAGCCTCCATTTCTCCTGTTGCTTCAACCAGAAGTTGTTCCGGGCTGGCAAACCGTGAATTTGTTCATACATATCCAGAAGATCTTGCTCCAAGCTTGCAGCTGTAACATTTCAATGTTACTGATTTAAGGTGACACACTAAAGCCTATTCCTGTTCAAGGCAATGGCACTACCAACCATCCCCCACATATGATACAGAGAGTTCATGATAAGTATATAAAGAGGGTAAAATTTGAGGCTTTCATAGCCATCTTGAAACAGATGACTGCTTATAAAAGTTCACAGTGCATAAATAATAATTTCCCCAGAGATTTCTGCAATTTTTTTTTATCATAGCCCACTTTAATCCAAACAATAGAACATATTTTATTTTAAAGTATGCACAATCTTTAACAAGTTTAAAACAAATATGATTTACCCAGAAAGACAGGAAAAATAATTATGGCACTTGGGTATTACACTGCTAGAGGAAGCATTCACCACTGGAAGAGAAAATATTGGCTCAGTTTCCTGAAATTGGGAGTCAAGTTTCTAGTAATGGAAAGTGTGTAAGGTGTGACCACTATTCATAAACAAGGCATGATAACTTGCAGAGAAGACTAGTTTAGCTTAGATGACTGCTAGAGAAGAGTGGCTGGTGCTATGCCAGTTTTCCTTAATATGAGACATACTTACGCAGGCTATCAAATGGACTTGTTAAAGGTCCATTCTTATCTTGAGTGTGTTTGACCTGCAGCCAGAAATGTGTGTTGCGAACAATGTTCTCAAGGCAAAGCTGGTACAAACTATGCATCTTGTGGGCTGGCATTGTGTTAATGAACTGAAAGCAATGTATTAATTATATAACATCATTGCATGTGGTGCAAAATCTTAGATGTGCCTCCAAGTCACAGAATCTGAATTCTTTGTTCCACATCACGCTGAAATATAAAAAAATAACTCCACGTTTATTCTTATAAAATCCTTTTACAGTCAGAGTTTTTGTTCCCAAGTGTATGAACTATCATACCCTGATGATAAAACTGAGATTTTAGGTTATCACAGCATTGTCTATTATGTCTCGAACATGTAGTCTGGTTGAGAAGTATCGACGTTTTGGAGAAACCTGCTGCTTCGGAAACATCGGTAATTGTCTACCAGACTACAGTGCATCACATCCAGAAGAAAGTAATCTTCACTCATACAAAACATCAAAATTGCATCTGTTTAACCCTTTCAGACCACTATGAATGAAAATAAAATAACGCATATGTGCATATTATATATCCTACTATAGTACTTGTTAATGAATGTGACACCCACATGAAACTTTTTCACCTACATATTCATTTGATCACTGTGGATTATTGAGGTTAAGAACCATTTTCAATCTTGATGTATTATTCGGAACGGCTAGTTCTAATCGTCTCGTATTTGCAGACTTCTGTGCCACTGTTCTTTGCGTAAAGGGCGATTTATGTATACAGTAAACATGTACTAGCACACAAAACAGATAATGAGTTTAATTTTTCTCAATTCGGTAACAGGAATCGACTACCGCGACTGGCTCGTATTCCACCATTCATAATGCATTATCGTTGCCCAGCATTTTGTTAGGTCACGGGTGCTAAAAGGAAATTTATTTTATTTATTTTATGTTTTATTCAGTGATTCTGTCAACAGTGCAATCAATGTATCGTCAAAGGACAGGATGATAGTAAATAATGAACTGATATGGAATGGGAAGGAAACCCGTATCAGCTCAGTTGATGGGTGTGTGTGGCTTCGTCACGTGTTTCTTAAAAACAGAAAATGAGCACAGTTTTGGTAATTTCATTTCATTTATTGTACATCCGTATTGTTACATGTGTAACACTGGACTTGTCTAACTATATATTACAAAATGGCAATATATATTTATATATACAAAGTCTCAAACTAACAATCATAAAGTAGTTATCCATATGGTGTAATAAAACAATTTCGATACGCAGTCCAATCCAATACAACAGTGAAATACATTAATATTACTGTGATAAAATTGTTTAAAATGACTAATGAATAATCTCATACAATACAAACCAACTTTACTCAAAACTATAAAACCTCGTTAACTGAATAACAGATATGGCTCGGTAGCAAGGATTGTAATTTTTTTTTTTTTTTTATTTTAAGAGTTTAGAGTTATTCAATTTTTCATACTATAAGACACCTTATTATATAGTTTTATCCTCTTATTTATCACACTTTTTTTAAAAATAAAACTCTATTGCAAAATTGCACGTGGAATTTCATTTTACTACTAGCGGTATGACCATATGGCTCATTAGCAAGGATTTTAATTCTTTAAAAAGAGTTTAAAGTTATCCAACTTTTTATACTACCTGGTACATTATTATATAGTTTGATCCCCATATTTACCACACTTTTTCAAAATAAAACTATTGCAAAATTGCACGTGGAAGTTAACCTTCTAATGTTATGACCATGTGTGGATACCGGGTAATAATCCCGACTCGGACTTAATTCATCGCGTTCTTGTATATTTCACTCATGCTCAACGATTATGATCGTAGGTGGAGACATTTTGAGCAAGGTTTTAGGGTAACTGGCTGCTTGTTTCCTTTCCGAAAGCCGGATACGACGGCACGCTTAAAAAAAAAAGTACCGAGTAGATGAGCGCAGAATAGTTATGGTCAAAGGGATGCTAGCAACATTAAGAGTTTGGAAGCGGTTAGAGGCTTCTCAGTTCTCGTATATTAAAAGATCATGTGCAAGTGCTGACTACATGAAAGAAAAGGTAACCGCAAGACTGTGATCTGTGTTGAACTTGTAAATAATTGGATCTCATGGATTGATATTATTGGTAATTCAAATTTACGTTTTATGCAGACGGGATTGGTGCTAGGCGTGTATGCGAGTAAGAGTAATGCCGAAGATGACACAGATCATTTGAAATTTACACCATCAGCCCAGAAAATCAACGAAAAGACGAATGGAACACTGCTAGATTGTATTAAGTTGTAAGTATTGTCAGACTGCAATAGGATTGCGACGAAACGGTTATTAACAAATGAAATTGTATTCTACGTAGCTGAGGTTATGTAGAAGTACTATGGTCTTGCCATCATTCTGGTCTGTTTTTTACTGAGAAATGGTGTAGATAAGAAGCGCTGGGTAAACGAAGATTGTGGAATTGGCATGCGTTACAGGTGTGTTAAGCACCTTCCGCTTTTTCTAACCCTACTAGGCACCGACAAGTGTGAGATTTTTATGGCTTGTTGAGGTAAGTTTTAGGCATTTTTGTAGCACAAGGATGCCATTCGGAGAGAAGGACATTGTTGTGCATGAAATTTCCTTTCTGTTTTAGACATTTATCTCACATCTTCACAGTTGTGTAAATTGGTGGTGTGTGGCTTGGGTTAACCATACTGAACATTTGTCAAACATTGGTGTATGATTTGAACTCTTCCAGTCACAGAATGCAGTCTGCTTTTTGTTGCATGGAATACATCTCTTTGCCCAGCTGAAATGAAAGTGAAGTGATTTGTTTAGTTTTGGAGGAATGGAGTACCTCAAGTATGCAGTTCTATGGACACACACACACACATACACACAATGATTGGAGTTATGTAGGCAGGGTTTCATGTTCATCAGAATTGAGAAAAATGTACATGCACCAGGAAGTTTCTTTGGATGTGCAGGCAGTATGGATGACACTGTTTAGTTTAACATACGAGCAGTGCTTACTGTGTAAAACTGGCTGGGTGTCAAATGAGAATCTTGAGAGAAATGGATTTTGATTATTTTTGTGCCATAAATGGTAGAGTTTTGGTGGTCTTCAGTGGCTTCCCTACCACTTATTTTGGCTCTTTGATTCAAAAGTTTCCATGTACCTGCCGTGGATGTTGTTTGGTTTGTTTTTGTCTGAGTTGCTTAGCTGGCATGGTAGTACAATATTGGTTAAGTGGCAGAAGTTGACCTGAAACACATATAATAATGCTGCCAATAACATGTTAGCATTTTCATTTACTGATTAATATAATATAGTCCAGTGAAATCTTCAGAAACTCTCCACCCATTGGCATTATTTTATTGTTTCAGGCCAAGCTGTACTGATCTGTAATGCAATTTTGCAACTAGATCATCCCAAATTAGTCCAACTCTCAAGTTCACATAATGGCTTCCAGCCGTAGTAGTGGCAGTGCATCATCGTCAGCAACACCACAGAGAGTTCGTCCCATGAAGCGTCAACATCCAACAGTATTTAATGGTATTGGGGGATCATTTGAGGACAAAAACAGTGACTTCCTGTGCCCTGTTTGTTTTGACCTAATAGAAGAGGCTCATGTCACGCACTGTGGCCACACATTTTGTTACCGTTGCATCTCGAAGTCACTAGAGTCAAGTGGACGTTGTCCCAAATGTAGTTTTGCTTTGGAAGGTCTGGAAAGTGTGTTTCCAAATTTTCTGCTTAATGAACTGGTGTCAAAGTATAAATCCCGTACTATGGTATCAGGGGAGCTAGGATTGTCGCGTGGTGGTTCTGGGGATAATCTTCAAGGCTCAGTAGATGGTTTTCGAGATTATGTGGCTTCTGAATCTCAGAATTTGACCCTCCCTGATGTGAATATAATTTTGGAGGTTCTTACTCAGAGAAAGCATTTGTTGGAAGCTGAATCTTGTGTTGCCCAGAATCAACTTCTGTATGAATTTCTGAAACACCTTTTGCAGCAAAAAGAACAGCAGTTAAGTCAGTTGAAGAAAGAGGTTGCTGTTATAAAGAAAGACATGGATGAGGTGGAGAATATTTTGAAAGATGTTCAGAACAAGTGTCCAAAATTGGACAAAGAGAGTCTAGCTGATTGTAGCACTACAGCCCCAAGTTCATCAACAAAAGATGTGATCTCAAATAGTGTAAGTGGCACATTACAGAAAAAGGAGTCAGGAGGGACACCTGGTGATAGTGGTGGTAGTGATGGATTCAATGGCAGCCAGAAGACCTCGGATAATTCAGTGATGGCACTTGCAATGAGACGGAAGCGAATGCATGGCCATTTTGACGATTTTGTACAGTGCTATTTCAGTTCAAGAGCTAAAGAGCTAATGTTAGGTAATACTGACAAAACACCTTCAACAGACAGTTCTGTGGGAGCTGCGTCAGGTTTGGATATTTTTCGTGAAAACCTTGTCAAGTTTTCTCGATACAATACATTACGTCCCTTAGCAACACTGAACTATTCAAGTGACATTTTCAATAATTCTACAATTGTGTCTAGCATTGAATTTGATAAGGACAATGAGTTTTTTGCAATAGCTGGTGTTACCAAGCGAATAAAGGTGTTTGATTATGGGGCTGTGATCAGAGATGCGGTAGATATCCATTACCCATGTGTTGAAATGATATCAAGTTCTAAGATTTCATGTGTGAGCTTCAACTCTTACCACAAGGGCATTCTGGCCAGCAGTGACTATGAGGGAGCAGTAACAGTGTGGGATGCTGTAACAGGGCAGCGGACAAAAACCTTTCAGGAACATGAGAAACGGTGCTGGAGTGTTGATTTCAATGATGTGGATACCAGATTGATTGCATCAGGATCAGATGATGCAAGAGTCAAACTGTGGTCTCTCAACATTGACCACTCAGTGGCATCACTGGAAGCCAAAGCAAATGTGTGTTGTGTTAAATTTAATCCTCGTAGTTCCTGTCATCTGGCATTTGGTTCAGCAGACCACTGTGTCCATTATTATGACCTGCGAAATATGAAAGAAGCTCTTTCCATATTTAAAGGTCACCGCAAAGCTGTTTCATATGTTAAATTTCTGAATAAGGAAGAAATAGTTTCAGCTTCAACTGATAGCCAGCTCAAAATGTGGAATATCAATAACCCACAGTGCTTACGTTCATTTGTTGGTCACATTAATGAGAAAAATTTTGTGGGTCTTGCAACTGATGGTGATTATGTGGCGTGTGGTTCAGAAAATAATTCTTTGTATGTGTACTACAAGGGGCTCACAAAACAGTTGTTCAGCTTCAAATTTGATGCTTTACGAAGTGTTCTGGAGAAAGAAAGACATGAGGATGATGTGAATGAATTTGTATCAGCTGTTTGCTGGCGGCAGCACTCGAGTGTTGTAGTTGCTGCTAATAGTCAGGGGATTATAAAAATTTTGGAGTTGGTGTGACCAATTATTGGTTGTGTCTGGTAGGGTTTGGTTTGAGTTGTTTAGAAATAAGCTTTAGTGAAGAAAGAACCAACTGTTCACTGAGATTGTCACCGGGCTGCAAAGTCTGTTTGTGTATGTCATATAATGTGCTTAAGCTCATAAGTTTTATAGTGTTAAAATTAACAGCTTTTTATAGCATATTTGAAGACTTTCAGATTAAGTTGAATAGTTGCCATAAAGTGAAAACTTCAACTGGTGGTAAATGTTCATATCACCTGGTATGAATGTTTTTTAATATGTTTCAGTGTTGGAAGTCATATGTTCATTAATGACTGCATTTATTGTGTTTGTGTACTTTTCTGTATGATGAATTATATGAATAATATGAGGTTATTTTTTTCTGTACTTGTTCCTAGTCTTATGGTCCAGTGTAATACTTTCTGATAAAGTTAAATATTATAAAATTTCATTTTTGTGTTAAGTTCAAATGCCCTTGATTGTGACCATGTTATTGGGGTTTCGTGATGCAGAGGTTATTACATTTTGTTGGGGTAAGTTATGAGAGAGAAGTACAAAATTTACCTTCTATTTTTGGTATGTCAAGTTGGACTTCTAGAGGAAGTTTGTGAAACTTACAACAGCTGATGCTGAGGTAAGAGTGGGGCATTTTTGTAGTCTACATTTTGATGTTATCCTTACATCTTTGCCTAGGTTGCATGTGTGGTCTCTTCCATTGAGTGTCTGCAGTCAATATTGTGTATGGATTCTTCATTTCCCTATTATTGCTTGTTTTCCCATTTTATCATCTGTGATTTTATAGGTGTAATAGAATGAGGTGTAGAGTATAAATTGTGGAGCCCTCATCATGTCATTTACTCTGCTCTTTCCATTTCCCTCAGTTCTTTGTTCAGTATTCCGTAGTTTGTATTCCTTATTTTATTTAAATTTATGCCAAGCATATTTTATGCCATTTTTTATACCTTGTTTGAAGGATTCTGCCAAGAGATTACTGTGTCAGGTTTTTCATATGATTTTTTGCATTCCTGATTGTTTGACAGGCTACTATGCTTAGAGGTGTGGCCATATTGCTTCCTCCATCATTTCTGTACATTCATCACTTATAACTTTGCCACTTTTCAGTCATTGTTACTAAAAGAAGAAATGAATTTGAACCATATGAACCACATGATTTTAATATGATTCATTACCTTTCTTTTTATGAGTGTTGAAATAAATGGTCTGTTACAGTTAGTATTCTACATGATCACCTTTTGTAACTTTGTTGTCCCAGCATGCTCAGTCTGGTGGGCGATCGTGTTTCGGGAAATGGGCATGGTTCGCTGAACCACATATAGTTTTAATTATTTCTTTTTGCTTGCTTTATTTACTCAATTTATTGTTGATAAAGTAAAAAAAGGCGTGCTGTATCAAGTTAAACAACTAAATCATATTTTATTAAAATAACACAGTCACTTGTACTTTCTCACGGACACCTTTTGTATGCGACTGACTTCCTTACTGCACTGCTAGCATCTTATCAGCTCCTAACCATTTTGTTGTTTAAATCTCTCCCCTCCTACTTAACACCAACGGTTCTGAATATATGTTGACAGATTAACCTACAATGCATGGCCATGAACCGTCCGTAACTGATGCCAACAAACCTAAGAAACAAATATATCAAAAATGTTTGGCTGCAGTATTATTTGTGTTATCTTCCAGCATACCAACATATTGTTCTCTAAATAAATTTCTGCTTTGTTAGGAGTGTTTTGTTAGACTGTGTTCAGTTTGTATCATATTGTATTTTAAGTGTAGTGATGGTTATTTGGTAATGTAGTTCATTCTCGTATATCATATATGTGCCCTTTGAGATTAGTTATGCTCCTAGAACATTTTAAAGCAAATTATGAAGTTCACAATTTATGTTCAGTGGACCATGCATTGTATAATGTGGAAATAATTATCCAACAAGATGCAACAGAATTCAGTTTATTTAAATCTGTCAGCTGCTCAACATGTTTCGGGCGATATTTCACCCATCATCAGGAGCTCATAACACTGTATCAGCAGTATCTGGCATTGATGAGACTTGTACTGCTACCTGTCATGAACTTTCCCGTCCAGCCATGTTCACGACAGGTAGCAGTACGGGTCTCATTAATGCCAGATGCTGTAGATACAGTCTTATGAGCTCCTGATGATGGGTGAAATATCACCTGAAACATGTTGAGCATTTGACAGATTTAAATAAACTATTCTGTTGCATCTTGTTGGACAATTATTGCCATATGAAGTTCACACTATTACAGGCCATGAAGGCCCAGAGGAGGAGTAGAAAGATAGTTCTACTCTTCTTTTAACCTGGATGCTAGATGGGATAGGTGGTTAATCCTATGCCTCAGCTATTTTACCTGAGTGAAAGAGACCCCCCCCCCCCCCATGTATAGGAGGCGGGGGGGGCCCCAGGGCTAGTTTGGATGGGTACAGAAAATCTTGCCCACAGTGGGATTCGATCCCTGGACCATCCAGCCTCTAGGGAGTGGCTGTACAGACTACATTATCCTGAAACAAATTATTCTCTGCATTCTGTGTTTTTCAGTTCAGTATCATATTAGCAGTTCTTCATACTCATTTATCTCTGACTTGTTAAGTAATACACATAAAAAACTATTTCAGTACAGTAGTTCATTACAACTACAGGAAAAGCCTGTCATTGTAATGAGCCATTTCAGTTCCAAATATGTTATTATATTCAAACAGCAGTACGTAAGATAGTCTGTTCCCATGGGGTATCCTTGCTTGTGTATATGTTTCCTGTTTTTGACATGCTGGTGCCTAGTGATTGAAAGTCTTTAGAATGCACAGAAGGCATTTGAGAAGCATAAGAGTAAGCCAGTTCCATGAGTAGAAATAGCAGTGGAGTTAATCATTTATCTTAGTAATAAGATAAATATACTGAAATGCACAGTCAGCAAAACATAAAAAAAGAGTTAATCATGTCTTATATGTGTAGTACCATGGTGAATAAAATACAGTAATTCCTTGGCATATGAGCAATCAGTGTGAAATTGTGTTTGTATGAGATGCAAAAATTAATGCCTGTGTTTAAATTTGTGATCACATTTTCATTTATTTGAGCTTCTCCTTGTCACAAACCAGTCATTTTCCCTGGTATCTCTTCTCAGCTGTTGTTGGTTCCTGAATCTTTGAATGCACAGGTGTCACTGCATCCCTGAGTGATTTGCACATAAGTAGCAGCATTGCAGTGTGTCTTATACTCCCCATAGTGTTGTTGTAAAGTTTGGTGTTCTAAGTGTTAATTGTTTTGTGCTGATTAGATTAGAAAATTTGTGTATTGTATTCATAAGAATGGTACCTAATCTTTGTATATTTCATACAGCTTTGATTGTGTAACTACTGTTATGCATAGGTTGGTGGCTTAGAATGTTATTCAGGTATAGTGACTATTATTGTCATTTTTCATGTTTGGGTACCATTCTATGTTGGTATTAAAAGTTAACTTATTTATGTTTGTGGGGAAAATTTTTATCACTGGACAAGTCATGATTTATAATGTGCTAGGTAATGGGGAATAAATATTGTTTTTTTGAGTTGATTACCATACTAAGTACCAAGTTTTCAGAGAAATGTTTTCTTTTTCAACATTAAATTAACAGGTATGTGGGATTGTTAATGTAGTGGCCTGGAAATCATTATCAGGGCTTGTGAACTTATGGCAGGTCCTGTTTCCAAACCCAAGAATTCATTCACTACACCAAAGTCTTAAAGAACTTTTCTGCAATCTGCATAAGAGTACTCTCTACCGACATTCATGTCAGTATTTTTGAATGTTGGTATTAGAAAGTATCTTAAATGTTTGTACCCATTCAACTGTGTGAACTACTATCTAAAATATGTATATTTTGAATCAGGTGTACATTTCTAGTTCTCATTATGAGGCAGTTTGTTTCTTGCAGAAAGTCTTACATCACTTAGAAAAATGGCAGTTTTGACATGTTTATATAAGTGTTTATTGTCAATGTTCCTTGGTTCTTGAAATCAAACTCACCACAAGTGAGTAGTCAACTGCATTTTACAAATGTCGTCCATAAAAATATTTTCACATCTTAGCCAGAAGTAATGAAAAGTGAGAGCATTTGTATGAAATTTGAGCATGTGGATGATAAACTGTGACAGGCAAGGGAAGTCATAGGTATAATTGTTACTGCTAATTCAATAGGAGTGTATATTTCTGTCCATTGATTTGTAACTGCTCAGCATGATACACTGTGACAAACAGTTCTGTTAGAACAAGGTTGTCAGGTATATATGTATCCATGAGGAGCACTGCTGATGGGGAAGAAACATGATTTTGTGTCAAAGCTTTTGTTATTTAAGACAGATAAGCTATACACTTTTATGTTGATGGAGGTTGGAAGATTTTATATTCATACTTACACTCTTTTTAATACCTTATTGCCATGTTGCTCACATTCTTGTCCATGAATTATTGTGTCCCATAAGATGATTATGCCATGCAGCAAATACATGTGTCTGTGAGTAGCTGATTGATTCTGTGGTACCATGTAGCATAGAAACTATAGTCAGACATGTAGAGAGCAGTGTCTAGTGTGATTAAACACTTTGATTGAGTCACGTTTTACAAATTCAGAAGAATCAGTCCATATGCTTACAGTATATCTGTATAAGTAATAGCAACAAGTTAGCTGAATTTTTAGACATGTCAGGTCATAGATGTCATCATTTGATCTGTAATTATTTAATTAGGTGCCATAGAAGGTGGAGCGAAATATACTGCAGCTCATTGTGTGGTATCCAGTGTAAATGAATAAAAAGCAAGTGACAAATTATTTACCCCTGCACATTGTACTTTCGTGTCGTATGGAAACACTGTAGATGTTTACTTCCACAACAGAAATGAGATCATATAATTTTGCTTTTGGTTCTTGATTCAAAATTTTGTTTATAGTTTTGGGTAAATTCTGGTACCTCTGCTGCCTATCTTTCTTGCTACCTCTCGAGGTAAGGCTCTTCTTTGTAAGATTGTTCACTATACTGTTAATCAGTACACTAATGAAAGTGTTCAAATGGATCATGGGTGAGGGATGTCCTGAGGAAAAGTGCTTAGATTAAGTTAACAGCAGTACTAGCTTTGTTTTGTGAATCAGTAAAAGTAGTTCAGGACTCAGCTTTGAGGCGCTAGAAGGAGGGGAAATGAATGGGAAACAGAGCCACAGAGCTGAATCCTGAAATACAGATGCATTTTCAAAGACCATTGGATTTGTTCTGCTTGGGCTGGGATATGTCTGCTTTGGCTGGGACAGTCTAGTTTTAAATCCTGGCAGGCTCTGGGATGCACCCAGCCTCCTATTCAGTGGATACTCAGATGCTTTCCTAAAGCAACCAGGTTGTGAGGCTGACCACCTAACTCAATCTAGTGCTGAGGTGGAGAATGAGTGGAGCTATTCCTCCACTCTTTTATATGCTTTCATTGCATGTACAGGGACGTTACCATTGTTGATCATATGTAGTAACCAGGTACGTGTAGGGGACTTAAAATGGTTTATATTAATACACACATAGCAGAATATCATTTCATATGTGGCAAATTGCAAGGAAGCATAGAAATTTCCTGTCTACTAATAATATTCTATCATTATCAGCCAGAAAAGGAAATTGAGACTGGTGATGTCTGTAGATGTGACAGAGCAACTGGATTTAATATTTTTATATTTAGTAGTTTACACGCATTAAAATGAAAAGAGCTTTGAGATTTTTTTATAGTTTTTATATGTTTTAGAATAAAATCTTAAGAATGATGTTCAAACCTGGTACAATTCATGAAGATTTTTTAGTGGATCATAACATTAGAACGTGTGGTAACCTCTTGAGTGTTACTAGCCGATGTAATGAAGATACTAATTTATTTAAGTACATTGAAAATTTAATTTATGTGTAAGGCTATTTATTTCCTGTAAACTTTTTAGAGGATTTGGCTGCATGTGGTGTTTTTGTCGTTTCCTCCACCTTTCATTTATTTAGTACATGGGTGAGTCAAACAGGATTTGTAATGATGACATTTTTTCATACGTACTGTTATTCTCAGGTTACATGACTGACATCAACATAGAATTGTAAATAAAGAATCAAAAGTTTCTTTCCCAGGATTGTGATAAAGAAGACACCAAGGCAGAATCAAAGTTTTAATTAGGAAATCTCTTAGGTCCACAATTCTGAACCTGGCAACCTTAAATGTTGTGATTGTATTAGTGAGTTTATTAATGTAGTTTTAACTTACAGTTATACATGTTTCCAAAATGTGGCATATTGTATGTCCGTTGTGATATGTGTGATCATGTTTCATTGTCATGTGGAATTTGATCTAGCTGTAGGGTTGACTGGCAAGTGCTGTTGGTCAAACTACTAGTACTGTGCCAAATGTTTAAATATTTTTCAGTGTTTGTTTAAGAAAGAAGCTCAAGTAATATGTAAGTATATGCTAATGACTTAGATCATTGGTTTCCATTCCCTTTAGATGATGTACAGATATTTTGAAGGTTTTTTGAGATGCTGTATTACTTGGAATTTTAACCAGTACTGGAAATTGGATGTGTTCCAGTTATTAAGCATGTGTTTTATTAACGTGAAGGTGTAAGAGATAGTTTATTACCTTTATTAGGCTTACACAACATGATATTTAAGAAGGTGTGGTAGAGTATTTTGATGCAAGCTTATTTGTAAGCATACTGAAGTGGGAAAGATTTAAAAAATGCATGTAGTATATGCAAATTTAATATCGAAATGGAAATCCTATACATGCGATGTACCAGTATATTAACCCATGATGTGAGGGAAAAGGATGGACACCAGTGGCTTTTATGTGTGCATGTTATAGTATTGTTTATGTCAGTGTATTGTTTACTGTTTCTTTGACTGGATCAGCAAGATGTCTGGCAAATGCAGTTGATCCATTCTGCATTTACCCTGTGGTTGTGCTTAGGTAGCTATTTATGAAGTGTCTTCTGGGAAGCACAAAGGAGGAAGATATGTGACTTAAGGTACCGTGAAACTTCTAGAGGGGCTGAAGAAAGTCATAAAACTAAGGTTAAGCTAGCTGACCTCAGGGTAGTGTACAAGAAAATTATGATTGGTGTGTTTCATTCTTTAAAGTCAAAGTATCATATGCTGAAAATGCATAAAGTAGGATTTGGTAGAATTATTGCAAGGGGTGTGGGATGAATTAGTGGTGGTTCGTTTTAAGGTAATGTTCTGGCATTTACTGGAGGGACTGAGGATAATCTCAAGAATCATGGCTTAGATCTGAACAGGATACATTCTGAAAGCAAGTTAGATGTGCTGCAAGGAAAGTGTCCACTGCAGGAATATCTTTATACACTGTTCCTTTAATTACCATAAACTGTTAAAAACTATCAACAACAATACAGGATGGATATAAGATTTATTGTAGTAGACATAGACTATAGGCCATAAGCAAAATTCAGCTTTTACAGCTGTATTATACATGAGAGCAGGAACATATATTTTATGGAAATCTATGAAGACTGAACTATGGAGCACCTTATCTGCATAAAAATATTTACTTATCAACACCCTTCCTAAAGTATGAAATGAAATGTGTGATGCATGTAGAGGGGACAGAGGTAGAATGCAGGGAAAGAATACTCATGCATTTGCATTATTTTAGAAACATTTATTTATTAATTAAACACCAAAGGGCTTTGGTGATGGTGTATGACTCACTGGCACAATCATTTTTATAATTTTGTCCATCCTAAAAAAAAACATTTTGGAAAAGGCAGCTCTGGTTCTTTACCTGAAAACAGAAGCAGAGATGGCTTCTGGAACTTCATGTTATTTAAAACGTTTAGGCAATGGACAGAGTCCAAAAAAGATATGGTGTCAGTGATTAATTAATTAATAATGGTTGGCTTCTAAGGTAAAGTCACCAGATTACTTCTGTAATTTGGCTGGAGCTGGGGAGGCATAGTGATCCGTATGCTTCAGAAAGACAATGGTTCGACATGTTATGTCAGGTTTCAATTTATTGAACATATGAAGGACCAGTCTCATACAGAGGACTTGTACATAAGCTCTTGAACTGTGCTGATGGCATTAACCGAAGGCAGGTGTCTGGAATGCAGCATGTTGATTGAAAATGTATATTGAAAGATTTTAAATTGGTCTGAATGAAAGTACGAAATTTAGTGTTATTTGTTGTGTTCTGTGCTTAAATGTTACTAACATTATGCTGCTTTTGTGGTTGTTGATTATTGTAGTTATTGTGGTGTCAACAGAATAATTCTTACGAATTTATAAGGAGTGATAATTGGGTATTTGTAGTCAAATCTAAGTTCCTATTGCAGTGTTTTGTCTAAAACAAAGGAAAATTCCAGTCGCATTTTAAATATAAACTTTGGTGAAGAGTACCATTGAAAACAGAAGGTACTGTGCAATAGTTGCATGTCATGAATTACAGTAACTTGTTGACCACCCCAATAAAAATGAGATGAAGGAAATTAACACAAGCACGTAATGTGACTTGCAGCTGTGTGTGTGTGTGTGTGTGTGTGTGTGTGTGTGTGTATGTGTCTGTGTCTGTGTCTGTGTGTAAAATGGCTGACACTGTCCAGTTGTCATTAAAAGACAAAATGAGGTTATCTTGGGGAAGGTGTACTGTTGCAGCAAGGCAGAATGAAAGAAAACAGTCTATGACATGAACTGCTAGGATTGCAAGCGTGATGTGTGCTTCTATCACTGTTCTATTGCCTTAAAGCGTCATTTGCTTGAATCACAGAGTACCTGTCGTGTTTAGATTATCCCCTCACAGTGGCTGGTTGTCAGATAACCCTGAGCAACAGTATGTGGATCTGAATGGCTACCTTGCTCCAAGGGAGCACACCTCAGACTTGAGGAGGTGGTAATCCTGGAATATGCAGAATGTGACCCACATGTTTTGCTGTCTCGTGAAGAGTAGTTGCAATTTAAGGTTCTTAATGTTCTGGGATGTTGCACAGCCTCAGTGGGTAGTTTGTTAGCAATGTGCTACCCAAAACATCCATAACAGACTACCAACTGATGCTGCGTAACATTCAAGAAGATAGAAGACCTCGACAATGCCATGGTGAAAGTAAAAATTCTTGCGTGTTTGCAGTACATTGATGTCTGAACACATGATAGTTAAATCAGTGAAAGACAATTTAAATAAAAAGTTAAGATCTAGCTGTTGCTGTGTCATTGTTTCTGAGTTAATAGGGTCAAGAGATATGATGGATTGATGAGAGGTGTCTGTATAAGTTTCTGAGCTCTGTTAAACATGGTCTAGCACGCAATTCTTTAACATATTTCAGTCTCATTGTGGCTTGAGATTGGTCCTTTGTGTCTTTGATTGTATGTATGTATGATAAATAGATGCATCATAATGTAGTTATTGGTGGTGCTCACTTTGATAAATTGCTGGAATCTTATTTTTTTAACATATTGGGCATATATATATATATATATATTATTTTAAAGGCAGTTGGTTTCATTTTTTGCTTCTCTTTGCTTCCATCTGGGGTATTATTTAAGTAGTTATAACAGAGCTTCAAAAATTGAATTTGGAAGGTTCCTGTGATGTGATGGGAGATTGCTTTCAGCAGTGTGAAATTATATCAGTTATTTGATGTTGAGATATATCTTCATTTCTGGGCACCAATATACTGATTGTAATCCATAAATTGTTTAATGATGTTAATACTTCTCATGAAATTAGTCAGTAAAGGAATGTTTTTTGTTAAAGTTTCATGTTAGTTTTCTGTGTCATGTCTATTTTTTTTTCCTATGTTATGTGTTTGGTGGGTAAAGAAAAATGTGTTTCTATAGCCATCAAGAATTACTTGAGAATGTGCCTAAGAAAATTGGTTCTTTACTTATACAGTGATTTTGTAAACATTATAGCTGTGAAGCAGCCTCTTTTGCATTGTGGGTCTTGTATCTTATGCAATCCATATTACTTTAACTCCTGAAACTGTTATTCACCTTTGTGATAAGCATTTATTCACTTGCATTATTTACTTTGTTGAAATGCCAATGTGTATGATACACATTGAACAATAAAGAAAAGGATGAAGTCATTGATTGGTCACTGAAAAGAAATTGGATGAAATCAGCACAAGGTTTAAACACGCTCCCTGTAAGTTTTTGAGACACATTTTGTGGGACACAGGTATTTCAGAAGTGTCGGTACCAACTGTCATAAAACGTGCCACTGATGCTGCTAAGACAACCGTAGTGCATGAATTATAACTACATGATCCTGATAACAGATTGAATTTGTTAATTGGCTGCTTTAGCCTCCAATATGAGGCTAAGATCAACACTCCCCTCTTACCCCACCCAAGTTCAGGATTTAGTTGGGGATTTACAGAACAACAGATACTGGCTCTCACCACAACCTGTTGCTGTTGTGGGAGGCTTTTTGGCATGATTGTGATTAATTCTGAAAGGTTCTTGTGTCAGATTCTCCACTTTTGTGTTTGTGTGTGTGTGTGTGTGTGTATGTGTGGTTGAGAGGGTGACAAATGATGAATACTGCTATGCATTCTTCCAACAAGATTTCCTCTTGCTCTTACAGCAAGAGCATCAATGGACACTCTGGGGTGACCGTCTGTGGACAAAATTATTTGTACTGATTTGTGGCCAGCTTGTTCTTTGAACTTCAGGCTTGTTACTTGCACTGTGGGGAATCATAAAACCTTCACATACTGGAATTAAAGGAAAATATATGAAAGGAAGTGTTCTCTGTTTACCAACACAAACTTTTTAAATGTGTGGAAGTAAGTTTTCTGTGGAGGTGTTAGGAGTGCATATGGAAGAATGGAGAGATGTGATCTGGGTATGCATTATTTGTAAAATGTAGTTTGTAGGTTTATCAGTTCATTAGTAGTTTGAATTTCAGTGGGCCTGAGAGCCGCTGACTTGTACCTGGTTGAATAATTTGTAGCCGCAATCAGAATAGAGCTCCATGCACTTCTCCCGAAGAGTTTCAGTGCTTTGTGGTCATGCATACAAAAGAAATCATTGTAATTCTTGAAAGGTTAAATTATTTGCAGATGCACTTAGAAAATAACTCGTAATCTGCCTGAAGAGATTCAGCAACTTGCTGTAATTCTGCCTGAGAGGTTCAGTGACGTGCAGCTTTGCTCACAAAAGAATTTGCCTGAGAGGTTTAGTCTATTTGTTGCTGAACCCACAAAGTATATTGCTATACTTCTGCAAATCCATTATATATGTGTTTCCCATATTGATTTGCAGTTGTTTGAGGGATGTTCACCTCTGTCTTAATGCTCCCACTTCAGTATTTAATGCCTTCAGATTGTATTTGTCTGATGAAGCCACTTAACCTTGTTTCCTTATTATATTGTAACTTTCTACATTGGTGTAGATTTATCTTGTTAAGTTGTTGAGTCTTTGTTTTGTGCCTTAAAACTATTCAGTTTTGTGGTACATCTCTGTTCCATGGAAGCATTTTAAGTAAGTAGTCGAGAACTCTCTCGCTGTGTTATTAGTATTTTGATAGGCAGTGTTGTTGTTAGCATTTAAAAATTTGGTTTATGTCTCCAAGAAAGCACCTCATCACTTACAAATGTCAGCCTCATGAATTATATTTAGGGACAGTTTTGCTGTTTATTCTGAGAATCAAATGAAACCTGTAACAAGAGATAGTGGTTGTCATACTGATTTACTGTAGGTGATACATACGGGAACCAGTTCCCCATAAATTGCTACTTTTATTCAGAGTTTCTCAGCACTTAAAAAAATACTCGACTCTTTCAGTTTTTATGTGTTTATTTTTGTTGCTTTCCCTCATGCTTATTCTGTGAAGTCTCTGTACAAAAATCTTACCTGTACTGTATGCATTTGTTAGTGCTTATTGAATGTGAACCGTTTTATTGTCAAGTGCTAAACACATGGAAGTTGTGCTTAGTGTACAGTTTTGTCTTAGTGTAATGGCATTGAAGAGATGAAGCGTGTAGCAATAAAGTTTTTGTGATTTTGGTGAATTTATTTTGTGTGGATTATCAAGGTACTGTATGCCTATATGTAATGTATGTTGTGTGTCTTCATCGCTGCTGAATAAACCGTGAGTCTTGAAAATAAAGTAGCTTCATTTTGCATTGTCTTGGATAGTAATTTGCACTGCCATGTAAGAAATATATTTTTTTTGACACACATTCCATTCAGTGATGAACCTATGAGTAAGTCCTTATTTCCTCATATTGAGTGTTAGGAAATTCACCCTTCTGTACCAGCTGCAAGTGTTTCGACATAATTTGAGGTTTTGTTTATAGCATGTAGTAATACTAAATTTTTCGCAGTTAATTCTCATCAGGGGTTTAAGATGTTTCTGACTGTACGACACATTTTTATGAAAATTTGAAGTCATCACCCTTGTGACAGGTGTGATTATGCCGTGCTTTGGTGTTTAGCTAATATAAAAATATGGATGGCTGGCTCACTTTCCTTTATTTTACTTTACATTTTAGTCAGACAGGAAGTACAGCACATCATAATATTTATTTTAACTGTGTAAACCATGCAGAAGATCCTAGTGATAAACAGGTTGGAAAATAGTGGTTCAGGTGATGTCCCTAAAATAATTTGTTATTAGGAGGAGTGATTTGAGAGCTGTAACTCCAAAGCCTTGTAAATTATGTGTTTTACGGTACAGCATTCATAAACCATGAAAGGCAGCAGACAGAGTGAGAGGTAGTTACACTAGACAAAGAAAATCCCATACATACATTGGTTGACACAAGAAAACAATATATATATTTCATCTACAGTATGATCAATGCACAGTATGATATATTAAAATAACACTTTGAATTTATAATCACTGCCAAGTATTCTAATTACTTTCTACAACTAATATTCAAAAAATGAAATTCTTGATTTAAGAGTGGGTGATTGATACCTATGTCAGATTCCTCCACAGAATAATAGCAAATGGTCCATATTTATGTATTTTTTTATTTCTTAATCATGTTATTACATTGTTTCTTCAGTTTTTATATGTTCTTGGTAATATGTGAATAAAATGAATGCATCATAGGAAGGCCATGTTTATCACCATGCCCATTCCATCTATGAAAGTATTAGGTCGTTTTCAGTAATATTTGTTACTAGAGTTACAGCAGAAATTGGATTTAAATAAAATATATTGGAGGTAAAGAGAAATTAGGTTTAAATAACATCTGGTTTTGGGGCTGCAATGTAAGTTGCATTTTGATAAACTTTTCTATTGTAGTTGTAGTAAAAGTTGTATTTCAGTAATGTTGTATATCAGAGTTGCAAGGATTCAATACATTTTATATTGGGGTTGCAATAGAAGTTGGATTTCAATACAGTTTAATTTATGAGCTACAATAGAATTTGGGCACATTTAATTCTGATCTGTTATTTGTCTGCTGTGTTCCTCAAAGCTCTGCTTGAACTTATAGTTCTCATAAAGTGGTGCTTTATAAACACTGTCATAAATGTATAATTTTTTTACCTTAAATGATTGAGGATGATATACTGAAATAAGCTTGACTTGTGTTTTGTTTATAGTCAATCATTTGGGGTCATTTTTGCTACAGAATTTTGAGAACCTGTTATGCTCTTGCCTTCAGGAGGGAAAAGGGGAGAGAAAGGTCCTCCTCTTATGGGTTTGCTTGTTGATTCTTTGTTTGTTTATTTGTTTGTTTGTTTGTTCATTTGTTTCTTTACCCAATTAGAAGTCTTGGCCCATCTTCCACAAAGATAGTTGTCTGATTATTTTGGTTTGTCTTAATGCTTTTATGGTTTAAGTAATTTCTTGTTATCAAAGTGTGATCATGTTGTTTTTATAGAGCAGGACCAGGTGTGAAGAAGGGTAAAGGACAAGTTTTTTACCACCTTGGATCACAGTTTCCTGTAATTGCAGTTGTGGGGTTGGGGAAAAATGGTTGCAGCTACAATGAGCAAGAGGATATTGATGAGGGACAGGAAAATGTTAGAAATGCAGCATCAGGTATGTCATCATTCACTGCAGCAAGTTCTTGCATTGTTATGCTTAGCAGTTTACATGTTTTCTTTCAGATCGTGCAACATAGTGACTCAGGTGAGTTGAAACAGTTTGTAGGTTGCATTGTTCATTCCAGTGTGCAGAAGAAATTGTGAATTATTCATTGTTTTTAAGAATATTTTATTTAAACTTGGGGCATGGGTATAAGGCATTATTGAAGGTAAGATGGAGGGAAGGATAGAAGTGATGGGAAGATGGAGAAGAAGACGTAAGAAACCACTGGATGATGTTAAGGAAAACGGGGGATGCTGGAAATTGACAGAGGAAGCATTAGATTGCAGTCTATGAAGAACCCACTTTGGAAGAGGCTATGGACCTGTCACAAGACAGACTACAAAATGAATGAATGAATAGGTGGAAGGGTGGGTGGGTGGTTGGTTTTATGATGGTTATATATAAGTTACGCTGGTGGTCAGGATAACGTAGTTGGTATAGTGAGTAGGCTGTGGGCTGGATGGCTGAGAAATTTTGGTTTGATTTGTGGCAGGGCAAAAAGGTTTTTTTTTCTCCTTTTAGAATGTTCAGATTGGCTCTGGGGCTCAGTAGCCTCTTCCTCTTCTTCCTTGTTGATGGGTTCTTGCGATTCCTTTTATGGGAATAAAATGACCAGCATGTGGAGGTGACCAATTATATCCATCTAGTACCAAGTGTGGAAATAAATGGAGCTGTACCTACACTCCCTCTATTTGCCTTGATAGCATGTACATCGATAACCTTACCATTACCTTTTATGTCGATGTCATGTTCAAGAAGCCTGAAACCTGATCAGCAGTGAAGAATATAGATATTGTCCGTTGCCTGCAGGTCATGTGGGATTGTATAAAACTTTTGCAGTGTTAAGAACTTAAAGAGTATTCACAACAGTTATAAAGTACGCAAGAATATTCACTGCACGCTTGTAATTTTATGTGGTAATACAACAACAGTAACAACAATAATAAGATGCTTCAGAGTAGAATACTGATGTGCGGTCTCAAGTGACTTGTAATTGAAACTTAAAATCATGCATTGGTATACATTGTCAGGATAGGAGTTGCAGTTTAATTTTACATACATATATGTATAGTTAACCTCTGATATAGTGCCATGGTTTCAATTTGTTTTACAGAAGGTGGCAGTAAATCGAGATACTGCATAATGGGAATTTCTGTTCACAGACTTTTAGGGGTGCTAAGTGAGGGTGGCCCTATATCAGGGGAATGCTACGTCAGGGGTTGACTCTGTTTGTATTACTCCACAGAGGGATGCAAAATGTTGCGGGAAGTGGGTGTTACGAAAATTCTGTTGGAGGGGATGGGTAACCCTGAAGCAGCTGCAGAAGGGGCCACTCTGGGGCTCTGGCTGTTCCAGGAGTTCAAGGACAAAGACAAACAGAAGAAGGTTCCACAGGTGGAATTATATGGAGAGGAAAATGTAGAAGAAAGGTATGTTGATTTCATTCACTTTAGTGTAGCATTGTGTTTTGGATGAACACTTTTAAACAATGTGGCAAAGTGCTTTGGAACTCAAGCATATGAAAGTTGTTAGTGAGTGCTGCTCTTGCTGCTACTACCTTTCCTCCTCCTCCATCCTCTCCCTCCAGAAGACCACAATGTGACCGATTGCGTTTTGGTGAGGAAACAATATAAAATAACTTGAAAGTTATTTGAAGTGGGTTAGAAGGTATTGCATAGTAGGAACTCATTACTGATTATTAGTTGTTATTTACTCTCAGATATTCCTTTTGCTTGCCACTTATGTAGGACATATCAGTGAGAAACTGAAGACTTTCCTTCTGTTCTTATTAGAACTTATAATATTTGCTGATGTTACTAGTGGCACAATATGTAGCAAACATTTCAATGATATCTGTTCAGTGTCAATTATAGTTCTGTTTCATTTGGCTAAATGGTTTATTGCCAACGAATTGGCTATGAATCAAGGCAAAATGATAATAGTTTGTAAAAAATAATTTTTCAAATATGCATTAGGTGTTGCTAAGAGTAAAAATATTTGGAAGAGTATAAACCTGTGATGAGTGGGTCCCTGTCACCACAGCATGGTGCGTCCTCAGGTTGCGGATGGAGGAACGGCCTCCAATATGGAGGGTAGCCGCGAATATATTGAATAAGCAGTCACAGACAGCTGACAAGTGGTTGTTCTCCAGCTTGGGAATTGGGTGAGGGCTAACAACTTAACAACTCACCGTAAAAACATATCTTGTTACGAAACATTCATACATTAAGCCTCGGACCTGGACCAATTCTTTGGTATGACCTCAGCAATGAAAAAGGGACTTGAGATTTGGTACATGGAATGTTAGGAGCCTGTGTAGGGCAGGTTCACTTACAGCAGCAGCCAGGGAATTAGCAAGATATAAATTAGATTTAGTGGGTGTGCAAGAGATTAGGTGGGACACAGGGGGCAAAGTAAGAGCGGGGGATTATAATTTTTTGTATGGAAAAGGAAACGAAAATCATCAATTGGGAAGAGGATTTTTTGTACCCCACAGAATAGTATCAGCAGTTAAGTGAGTAGAGTTTGTTAGCGATAGGGTGTCATATGTAGTTCTGAGAGGTCACTGGTGTAATATCATTGTTCAGAACGTGCCTGTGCCAAGTGAGGAGAAAAGTGATTATTCAAAAGACAGTTTTTATGAGGAATTAGAGTAGGTTTTTGATCATATTCGTATGTACCATATGAAAATCTATTTGGAGATTTTAATGCAAAGGTGGGGAGAGAGGATATATTCAATCCAACAATTGGGAAAGAGAGTCTACATCAGTATAGTAATGATAATGGTGTTAGAATAGCTAACTTTGCCAGATCAAAAAATCTAGTTTTTAAAAGCACAGTGTTTATGCACCGTAACATTCATAAGTACACCTGGACCTTTCCTGATGGGAAGACTGACAACCAGCTTAATCACATATTGATAGATAGGGGAAGGCATATGAGTATACTAGATGTATGAAGTTTCAGGGGAGCTGACTGTGATACTGATCACTGTCTGGTGGTTGCAAAAGTTAGGGAAAGATTGGCAGTCGGTAAACAAGCAGCACAGAAGTTTAATTGGGAAAGATTTAATCTCGGGAAGCTAAATGAGCTGGAGGTTAGGAAACAGTATCAGATTGAGATTACAAACAGGTTTGCAGCTTTGGAGAACTTAAATGGTGGCAAGGACATAAATAGTGCTTGGGAGAACGTTAAATAGAATATCAAAACCTCAGCTGAAGAGAGTCTAGTCCTGCATGAATTGAAACAACATAAACCATGGTTTGATGAAGAATGTTTAGGTTTTTTAGATCAAAGGAAGCAGGCTAAAATACATTGGGTACAGGATCCAAGCCAAAGCAATGTAGATGATTTAAACAATGTAAGACATGAAGCTAGCAGACATTGCAGGAACAAATAGCAGGAATATCTGAAAACTAAAATTGAGGAACTTGAAACTAACAGTAGGGTCAAAATATTAGGGACTTTTATAGGGGCATCAGTGACTTTAAGAAGGGTTACTAGCTTAGAACTAATATAGTAAAGGATGAGAAGGGTGATTTGGTTGCAGACTCCCACAGTGTATTGGCTAGGTGGAGGAACCATTTCTCTCAACTGTTGAATATGCATGGGGTTAATGATGTTAGGCAGACAGAAATACATACCGCATAACTACTAGTGCCTGAGCCAAGTGCTTTTGAAGTTTTGAGTTGGCTGTTGAGAAGCTAAAAAGTCACCTGTCACCAGGTACTGGTCAAATCCCAGTAGAATTGATTAAGGCAGGGTGTAGAAGAATTCACTATGCGATCTATAACTTATTATTTCTATTTGGAAAAAGGAGGAATTGCCTGAGGAGTTTAAGGAGTCAATTATAGTACCTATCTATACGGAGGGTGATAGGTTGTAGTAGTTGTAGGGGCATATCACTTGTGCCAACCACATATGAAATTTTATCCAACGTGGTGCTGTCGAGGTTAACTCCATATGCAGAGGAAATTATTGGGGATCATTAATGTGGATTTTGATGCAATAAGTAAACTACTGATCATATATTCTGCATTCATCAAATACTTCAGAAAAAATGGGAATAAAATGAAGCAGTGCATCAGCTCTTTACAGACTTCAAGAAATCCTATGATTCAGTTAGGAAGGGCGTCTTGTGTAACATTCTCATTGAGTTTGGTATCCCCCTGAAACTGGTAAGGCTAATAAAAATGTATCTGACTGAAACATATAGCAGAGTAGGCAAAATTTATCTGACATGTTTCCTATTAGGAATGGTTTGAAACAAAGAGGTGATTTATTGCCACTGCTTTTCAACTTTGCTTTAGAGTACACCATTAGGAGGGTTCAGGTAAATCAGGATGGCTTGAAATTAAATGGTGCACATCAGCTTCTGGTTTATGCTGATGATGATATTATATTGGGATGAAGTGTACGTACTATAAAGGAAAACACAGAAGCTTTGGTAGTGGCTAATAAGGAGATTGGACTAGACGTAAATGCTGATAACACTAAGTACGTGGTCATGTCTCGAGATCAGAATGCAGGACGAATTCACGTTATGAAGATTGATAATAGTTTCTTTGAAAGGGTAGAAGAGCTCAAATAAATATTTGAGCTCTTTTACCCTTTCAAAGAAACAACCTTAAAAAATCAAAATTTTATTTAGGAAGAATTTAAGAGCAGATTGAAGCCAGGGAATGCTTGCTATCATTTGTTGCAGAATCTTTTGTGTTCCAGTTTGCTATCCAAATATTTAAAGATAAAGATATACAGAACTATAGTTTAGCCTCTTGTTTTATGTGGGTGTGAAATTTGGTCGCTGACATTGAGCAAGGAACACAGGCTGAGGGTGTTTGAGAATGAGGTGTTGAGGAGAATATTTGGGCCTAAGAGGGACGATGTAACAAGGGAGTGGAGAGAACCACATCATGAGGAGCTGAATGATCTGTACCCCTCACCCAATATTGTTTGGGTGAAAAAATCAAGAAGAATGAGATGGGCGGGGTATGTAGTGTGTTTGGGGGAGAGGAGAGGCATATATAGGGTTTTGGTGGGGAAACCTGAGGGAAAGAGACCACTTGGGAGACCCAGGCATAGATGGAAGGATAATATTACGCTGGATCTTAAGGAAGTGGGATGTGGGGATATGGACTAGATCGATCTGATTCAGGATAGGGATGGGTGGCAGGCATTTGTGAATGCAGTGATGAACCCTTGGGTGCCAAAAATGTAGGGAATTCCTTGATTAACTGAGAACTGGTTGGCTTCTCAAGCTTCTTGGAGTAAGTAAGTAAGTAAGTAAATAAGTAAGAGTAATAGCACAAAATTCATTGGTTCATGAACTCATCACCTGGAACTAGAGAACTTTATAGATCAAATTATTCTGAAGCTACATGGATCATTCATTGTCATTAGGTAAGTTTATGTGTTTTACAATAGCAACATTGAAACTTTCAAAACATTTTGTTTCTTCTATTTTGACTCTGTAATGAAATAAGAAATTTTTTTGGTGGTAGTTGGAGGTAATTAGTCTTGCAGTAAAGAGATGCATATGCTCCAGGAGAAAATTATTAGCATTATGGTTGGTTCAAAAACCTAGAAATTTGGGTAGAGATTCTTTATTTTACCTTTTCCTTGTGAATACATATTGTCATTAATGAGCTCTTTTATAATTAACCAAGAAATGTTTCAAACATATTCAGCAGTATATACCATTAATACAAGGAATACATATCCACATCACAGTCAAGTTGCCAGAGTTTCATGTTTTCAGAAAAGCACGTACCATGCTGGTGTCAGAGCATTCATCATTTCACCATTCAGTCCCGCAGGAGATCAATGAAGAGGCTCAGTTTGAGTACATACTTGTTTATTCTGTTGAGGAATGTTTGAAGTGACTTATAATCTTATTAGCAGCTATATGTAATGGATTTTCTGGAGTATTTGAATATTATATGTGAATTACATGCAGTGTTTTGAATTGCATATATTTTATATTTTTATGATCCTGTTCACTTGGACTGAATCTTGTATCCATGGATGCATAATATACATATGTGTGTATTTAATCTTATGCAGGTAAGAAACCAATATAAGTTTGTTTCTGAATGGTTACTTTACCACTTCCTAAGTTTTTTTCTTTCCAATTTTCCTGTTTAGGGCTGCATGGGAGAAAGGCGTGATAAAGGCTCAAGCTCAAAATGTGGCTCGAAACCTAGCAGACACTCCAGCTAATCTTATGACTCCTACAATCTTTGCTCAGGTTAGTTTTATGCCAACTTATTCAAACATTGGTATGTCCTTCAACAGCATTCTTCAGGCTCTGCAAGTGTGTTATGTGTGTACATGCCATACTTCCTCTTATATAATGTCCTCCTTCCCATGATGCCCCCAACCCACATTTTCAGACAGGAAATGTACAGTTTTTTTTTACAGCATAATGGTCTTCTGTTGTAGTTCCTTGCCCAGTTTTTGTTTCTGAGGAAACAGCAGCACATTTCATCATGTAAAAAAAAAAAACCAACTTGATGCACAACTTATTCTTAGTTTAAACCAACTTGATGCACAACTTATTCTTAGTTTATTTCGTCAACCTCTACATGTTTTGGGCATATCTAGGCCCATAATCAGGAGGTACAACCGTATGTGTACAACAATTGGTATTTATTACCAGGACAACAAACAGTCATCTGAAAAGAATATTAAATACCAATTGTTGTATACATGTGGTTGTACCTCCTGATGATGGGCCTAGATATGCCCAAAACATTTAGAGGTTGACAAAATATACTTAGAATAAGTTGTGCATCAAGTTTGTTTTTCTTTACATGATTGTATTGAGATGCATGGTCAACAAAACATAAAATTTAGCAAAGGTCATGTCTATCCCTCTGACTACAGAAACTGTTAACTTCAGTACAGGCATGTAACATTTTTGTATAATAATCCTGTGAATGGATGGACAACTATCTTTCCATTCCAGAGCAGGTATTTTAAGAAAAGTGCTGTGGAAGTCATTGCTCACAAGTGTTTCAAAAATAGGTAAAAGTTATTTTCATAATTGATTAATATGACCTTGCCTCTTGTCAAGAGGCTGGAAAGGGCTGTCATAAAACATTTTAAAGAGTTTCTGGATATTATTTTCAGTATGTAAGAGTGGTTTGATCATAACTAAATACTGTTAAAGTAAAAGGCCAAGAGAAGCATTGAATGTAAGTTAGAAGGCAGAAGAAAAGCGGGATGGCCCAGACTGAGATGGCTGTATGGTGCCAAAAAATTACCAAGGTTTATAGTGGGGTGTAGGGTGTAGGGCTGAAGAGTAAGTGAGGAGTGTCAAAATAACCAAATGTTGGAGCAGTAGCCCCAGCAAGTCCATAAAAAAGAAGAGCTTATGTGTACTAGAGAAATAAATGTCCTATAAACATGATAGTTTTTGTTGTACAGCACCATGAAACTATCAGAAGCTAATGTGCCTAATGTACCACTTCCCACTTCAAGCATGAAAAGTAGTGGAGAAAAATGTGGCATTACATAAGTGAGTATGGTGTTCATATATGTAAATATTATGGCAGTAGTGAATGCTAGACAGTTATGAGTAGTAAGTGGTGACTGTATAGAATTTTCAGCTTGTGATTTTGTATAATTTCTGTCCATTATTTATAATAACCAGGTTCTTCACTTCAACTGTAACCCATATATTCTTATATGTGATTTTTCTGTCTTGTTGAAGGAATGCATCCCTAACAGAATGCGTGATTATAGCCCATTCAGTATAATGAGTGACTTGCACATTAAGGAGTTTTAAGTTATTTCAACTGAATAGGTCGTGGATGTCCAAACTGTGGCTTGCATTGATAATGATATCATTGCATGGTATCAAAGAGAAATACACCATAGTTTGCAGATAGATTGTAGTTTTGGCGTGATACAAAGAAATAAAAATAGATGGTGGGTTGGTCTCTGTTCTGTTCAAGACAAGAAGAATTGAAGTTTCCACAAAAAGATAAGGATATCTTAATATGTGCTGATGTCTACAAGTTGTGTAAGAATGAACAGTAAGGTTGAGTGCTTAACAGAAAGAACTTACGAGTGGATGCATTAATTTTATTCAGAAAACTTCAGAGCTGTTGACAGCACTTGGTGTGATGGTGAAGGCTAGGGACAAGAGCTGGGCTGAGAGTAAGAAGATGGGTTCATTCCTCAGCGTAGCTCGTGGTTCTTGTGAGCCACCCGTGTTTCTTGAGCTTAGCTACTCAGGAGCCCCTGATCAGGAAAAACCAATTGTTCTAGTTGGTAAGTTTTATATATGTGGATGGTACAGGTTTTGCTGTTATCAGCCAAATTTCTTACAGTATCCTGAAAAATAGTATTTTTTACATTTTATGAAGTGACATTTGGATTTCAGGTTTAACAGGGAGTTCAAGTTTATTATGATGCTTTCTCGGGTTGTTATGCTGCATTGACTGGTGTTTACCAGTTGATACAGCGTAACAACCCAAGAGACTTGAATCTTTTAGCAACACCTCATTGAAAACCTCAAATCGCACATGTTTGCTTCCTTCATATGCATGATTTTATATTGGTGAGGAAATTGTGCACTGTATATTGATAATTATACACTTCTTATTCAGGTGCATAATTTATACTCTCAGATATAACTTCAAAGTTTCTTGCAGTTGTTATACTTTTCAACCCTTAACTCGAGAATACATTCAGTTAATGCAGCATTTGTAGGTTTGTAAGTAATCTATTTCTGTGCAAAATGTCATAATTTTCCATTTATTTATTTATTATCGCCTAATAGAAAGCTGAAAATATAGATTTTGTATGAAGCCATGTTATTTCATATTCTGCTTTGCTATTACCCCAACATTTTACCCACTGAGTGGTACCAAGCGGTTATGAAGGAAAGCGCATGAATATGTGACTGACACCACAGTTATGACTGGGAGCAATAGAAGGCAGGAGGAGTCTTTCTATATGGAATAACCGTTGAACACAAGAGCTGTCTGTGGATCCTTGAAGGCCCTGTAATTATGTAGTGCTACTGGTTTGCTTATGACCAATGTGCATGAAGAACATTATTGTAAGTTCTTGCACTGTACTGTGTGTGAGACATCTGTGAGTCATCTGCAATAGGATGTCGATAAGATTGAAGTGGTCTGGTGAGCTGGAGAATGTGTGGGGAGATAGGCCTCCATAGGATCACACTTGTCAACCATGTTGAAACACAGGACCAAGATAAAGATGGCTTTGGATCATGATACTAATTTGACTGATGTTTGTCAATTGTTATGCACAGGTAAGGGTGTGACTTTTGATAGTGGTGGCATCAGCCTGAAACCAAGTGCCAACATGGATGAGATGAGGGGTGACATGGGAGGGGCCGCCTGTACTGTGGCAACAATATATGCTGCATCTATTCTGAAGCTGAAAGTGAACCTCATAGGTAAGTTAGCTTTACCACCAGATGTGCAACTACAGAAGCATAGCTTAATAGCAGTTTTTTTGAAAACTACCTCTTAAGTTTCATCTGTCTGTCCTCTGCTACTAGTAGAAATGAAAGTAATGTTCATTTCTGCATGCATTCTATGGACTGTATATTGAGTATGAAAGTAGTAATGGCACATTTCAGATTTTTTTAATTAAATTAAGTCTGTGGGCAGCGGTTGATTTTTTTCCCTGCAGGACGTATTTTAATGGGACTTGTCAAATGTACGATACGTACAACAGAACTTTTTTTTTCTGTAATTCTGTTGTATTTTCTTTTAATAACCAGGTCATAACATTTCATGTACTTGTGCCAGGTGCTAGCTTGTTAGTAGTCAATTAATTGTTACCAACATACACACTCAGAGAGATATGAAAAGATAACAGAGCTGCACTGTCTTATCTCTCGAAAAAAATGTGACCTGAAAACTTACTGTGGCAAAACAAAGACAAGAAAGTCATGATGTAATGAATTTCTTCTTGAATTCAGATAGTCTGTAAACCACAAAATACCTCAGGGTAGAACTCAAGCCAAAGAACAACATCTGTACAGCAACTTTGGGTGTGAGACTGAGGTCCTCACAAGGGTTTTGCTAAACATTCCATTCTTCTGGGGTGTGTTCAGTTTGGGGTGTATTCATGTACACTGTGCTGTAAGCCAAGCTTGCATATTCCTCATCCATGCAAGTTGTTTGTAGAACTAGAAAGTAATTGTAGGAAAACAACACATTTAAACCTGGTATCTTTATAATTTCATTGTTTGTGTTTGTCCTACTAGGACTTATACCTCTAACAGAGAACATGCCAAGTGGGTCAGCGACCAAGCCTGGGGATGTGGTGTATGCTATGAATGGCAAGTCCATCATTGTCGACAACACTGATGCTGAGGGCAGGCTGATACTTGCTGATGCTCTTTGTTATGCTCAGGAGTTTGACCCGCAGTTGATTGTAGACATAGCCACTTTGACAGGTATGACTCATGGAGCTGCACTCTGCTTGTTAGATGTGTTTTTTGTAAACAAAATAAAAACTACCTGCTAGCTTTGTCTGCCCATTCAGCTGTCTGATTCTAGTAACAGCAATCAAAATATCTTGTTAATTTTAACAGAATTTTTGTGGGAGGATTCCACAAAATTGAATTTATCCACATTCATTTTGTTTCATTTGGTTTAGGGCCATTTTACTTAAGGACTTAAATGAACCTAATGCTGGTTTCTTTAGAGCCCTTGGAAAGATTCTTAAGGTGTGGAACTTTTGTTGTGTTATACATATATTTTATTATATATATATATATTTCACTGTATTGGTTTCAGTAAATTTAATTTGTCTTAAGGGCCATGTTATGTAAACTTCTGCCATGTGTCCCCCCCCCCCCCCCCCCCCCCCACCTCTCTCTTCTTTTCTTTTCACTCCTTCCTTTTTCTTTAACAATGAATGGTTGATTAATA
>Ga0123357_10000818_pt1 | contig 31439 bp, 14 predicted proteins | sample TergutEmb28metaG_FD_89873 | JGI IMG/M metagenome (GOLD analysis project Ga0123357, IMG submission 89873) | Embiratermes neotenicus P4 segment gut microbial communities from Petit-Saut dam, French Guiana - Emb289 P4 | ecosystem: Host-associated > Arthropoda: Insects > Digestive system > Gut ...
AAAAAAAAACGAGTAAAAAAAAGAGAAAAGAGTGACCGGAAAAAAAACATCTCCCCACTTTTATGTGATTTGAACGTAGCCCCCCCCCCCCCCCCCCCCCACCCACACTACTGTCAGCAGCATTATGTTTAAAGTCCAGCTACAGCACAAATTATGCTACCCCAAACAAGAAACAACCTACATTTCACAGTACATACCTTTAACAAAAACCGTAAGAAATTTAATCTTTCTTGAACTTGCTGTACATGATTATACCTATTGTCAGGGAAGAAACTGTTTGGGTCCAAACCACTATTTTCTGCAACAAAAACGTAAATATTTAATTCACAATTTATACAATAACAATGGTTCTTCAAAGATTTTATTGTACAAAGGCAGAAAGTGTGAACAAAACATACCTTTAGCTATATGTCTAACTTTATCCATGTACGATGTTAGACTGTTAGTGACTAAAATTACAAGGCTATGTTGGTTTTGTAGTCTTTCAATTACTTCTTGCCTGGAAATGAAATACAATTTTCAAAGTAGAACTAAAAAAAATTATAAAATCTGAACAAGTTCCAAATAAAACAACGTACAGTTTAAGAACAGCACACAGCTTTCATATTCCAACCAAATGCAATGACCTATTTCAATTGTATGAAGTCTAATTTTAAGACAGAAATGAATGTATACACAAAGAAATGGAAATCAGTGCACATACACTAACCAAAGAAGTAACACTTAACCACAAAATCTTCAGCTACAACATGACCTCTGCTGACCATTTTGCATATTGCCTTCTGTCACTAATGTTTCAACAAAATCCTAACTTAACACTGCTTTGTCCTCACCTATAGTATATGTGGTGGCTACGTTGGGAGTGATTCATGTTAGGTGAGGGTTCATACAGGCAACAGATTTCACGAATTTGCTTGAGTGCTGGCAAGGCCCATTTGTCCCCAGACTTCAATTCCTCAACACAATTATCTAACCACACGGTCTTCTGTGCATCCCGTTCCTGTGAGCAGCTGTAATCCAGAATCTTCACATGTGCTGTTAGTGCCTGGTCCATGATCTCCGTAGGAACATCATCAGAGTGTGCAAGATTCCAGAATAAAGTCAGCACCTGACAAAGGTATTCAGCAACAATCAGCTATATTTAAATCTTACTGCAACATGTGTTAAAAAATTCATGTACTACCCTGAATTGTGATTACAGTATTTGAGAAATATTCTCACATCAGAGCACCCACAACATATGCTGAATAGATTGCTAATTACAACTGTCAACACACATACACCACAACAAGAACTGGAACAAAGCCATTTTTTATAATTTATTCTTAACTATGGTCTACCTGTCAATTATGATTCTCCCTCTAGCCACGTTTATAGGAATCAATTTCTAAAGAAACTTCCACTGCAAGTCTAATTTCTTACAACCTTAAAGAATGCCACATTTTGAACTAATCTGTTGCTAGAGATATTTTAACATTCCAGATTAATTACACAGGTCAAGGTAGTGACAACATAAAATAAAACACCCTCTGACAGTGAATAAAATTTCCATGTACCATGACCAATATTGATGAACTCTGGAACATGAGATCTCCACATACTGCTGTTAGGCAAGTGTATTTTAAACTGGTACAGTGAAAGCAATACTTCCTCACTGGCATCAATGAAATTACACCTCCCTCCTGCCCTTTCATTTGTCATCTGAGTTGGGGGAAAAACAGTTACATGGGATGTTCACTGAAGTAAACTGTGTGAATGTCAGTTTTGTGAAAACTGGCACGATGAAAACCATACTTTACTGTTGCATGTTAACAGATTTCTAACCGTAGTTTCCACAGTTAATGCCTAATTTGGGTAAAATTTGGTATACAAGATCTGCACATAATGCAGTTGAAAGTTTCATGAAAATCAGCACAGGAAAAGCCATGCGTTTCTGTGGGTATGAATTAAATTACATTATGTATACCATGAAACTGTGCAAAATTTTGGAAGCAAAGAACATCTTGGTAAAGTCTGTGAACTATGTCACAGGGTACAAATTTGCAGTCTTGTTGTTATCCATCTTTTATCACTAAAGCACAGCATACACAGATGCTATTACAAGGTTTAAATTTCAAGTATACTGCTGACGTTTTCACTGCAGTACGTGAGTGTGGTGCAACTTGGTAAGTATAAAAAACTGTGTAACAAGAACTGTGAGGTAAGAATGCAAGTGAGGTAAATACCAAAGTGAACATGTTCCATCAACAAATGAGTTCAGGCTCATATTTCTGGGAGAGCCATTGTGACAAGTGTAATAGGAATTTTTCTTCAGCACTAAAGTAACTGTCTACTCCAGTAGCCACAATAACACAGATGTTATCTTTATGACTTACTACTTGGAATCAAGTTATTAAAGTGGAACCTAAAATAAATAAATAAATATATAAACTCAATGTTTACATTTCCTCTACAAGAAATTTTCCTCTGTAAAAGAAGTTATTTCACTATGGTCTGTTAACAAACATATTATACAGGAAAAACACTAAAATCTCTTCTAGTTCCACCTGCAAGCACAATGAACATGTAACTGCTCCAACTCAAAACTAACCTGCAATATCACAGACATATTCACCAGAAAAATTAGGCTGATCTCATAAAACAAAATGGAATAGAAAGGTTCCTTACACAACTCATAATTCCATCTTGGACATCACCATCATACCTTATGTGCCATAACTCCATCTTTGTCATCCTCTGCTAGGCGACGAATAAGTTCTAATAACTTTTCCCTCTGTTTCTTGTTTGCATTTGTCCAACTGGCCTGAAGCAAAAGAAATAAAAATTTGTGTATTTCACACACAACACATAACTAAATGGTGTGTGATCATAACATTTCTGAATTACTTTCTTTCTGCTGTGGTGACTGCACTAACCATCTACCCCACACAAAACCTCATGAAGCAGTTGCTCCCTAACACTGCACAAAGTGTAGCAACAACACCAGTGTTAGAAGCACTGCGAGAAATTTTGTATTTTGAATCCGGTTGCTGCAGCATGCAACTGTTCTTGAATCATGTTAGTCACCTCCTTTTCATTGTCAAATTGAGTACTCTTATCTATAATGACCTTTGAAAGGCATGTAGGACCCTTGAAGTTTTCGTGAACATCCTCACACACAGTAATATAATTGTGCTTCTGCTTGTCAGCGAGCTGATTAAGCAGGCATTTTGCAGCAATCCAATGCATGTTGAGACCTAGTGTCAAAATTCTTTGACATGATCCACCTCCGATTCCAGTCTATTTAGTCACAGTGCACACAGTAAGATATTTGTTTTCATGAGCAGTTCCCCAATTCATGTTTGAGGTACTCTCATTGCTTCTTCTCCAGAAATAAGCTTTTCACATCTCATAGGTTTCTGTGGCAGTTGTGATTTGTTTGAAGCAAAACTTAATGCAGACAAACTCTTGACATCTGGTATTTTCTGATCCAGCAAAAATCAGACAGAACATAACAAGCACCATCACTTTCATACTTCCAAATGATGCAACCTACAAGTTCAAAATGGCAGCAAATGATCCAGCAGATTCTACACTATGTCCAGCCAGCAAAGAAGTTTTGTCATTATTGCACTAGTGACCTAACTGCCAGTCTTGGCTCTAACTGATCACTCCATGTAGTGACATCTGACAGATATCTACAAAATCTACATCACACTGATAAAAGGAAAAGGATGTCTGCTCATTGTGTGCAGAATGAGATAGGCAATACCTTCCTCCATGACATTCTGCACCTAACCAGTTCAACCACCCACTCTTCTCCTTACAGGACTGACCTGCACCATGCCATATTACAAACACTGCCATATTCTGCAGTCTCTCTAGACAATCTTCACATGATGGCTAAAACCACCTGTCTAGGGGCTTATTAATGCATAGGAAGTCTTCATATGCCATCAAAGGATGCTTACTGCACATATAACAATTACTATTTTCTCACCACTCTGATGTGTTTTGGTTAATAATCACATCATGAGGGATGCATATAAGATTATATGTAGAACATAGTACAGCTTATATACTGACGTACAAGACATACCATGTTTAAAAATAAGAATTTAAACTTCAAAATATATGTGTTCCTATGGCAAATACATAGATGCAATACATTTGTCTTATATACTTAGGTGTTCCAAATCAGCTCAGGTATTACTTTCACATCACTTTAAATTCTTTAAAACCAAAGTGTAACAGTAGCAACTGATCTTCTTGATGCTTGTATGTGTATTTGTTGTTCGTTATGTTGTAACTCTGAATACTGCACCCACTGACTCCATTAATATATATATCTGTTATAAGCTGTGAGAATCTGTGGGTTTTTAGTTGCATTTATCTGTTACTAAGATACAGTGGGTGAAGGGAGGACCACTAAGCATGTCTTGTGTTTTAAACACCAGCATGCCTTTTACATACAGCAGGAGCCCACAGTCAGTCAGTCAGTCTCCCTCAACAGTGTGGAATGTCATCAGGATGGAGATAGACAGGACAGCCTCTACATGTTAAAATAATGTCGAACAGGCAGTTTCAGATATTCAACACAAGGTAACCTTCCAGTCTGGAAAGTCAATATACCTAACAGTCAAGAAAGCTTCTTATGAAACTTGTAACAATATCCTGACATAATTTCTGCAGCTGAAGTACCAATAAAAAACTGTTAACCTATTTATATCACGGTCTTCTGGGATAAAAATGTGGTCTGGAAGCTGGGTAGCAACATTTTGGAGAACCTTTATGATATCATCTTCCAGGTGAAAGATAAAAATGGTGCTGTAACCAACAGGACAAAAGTATCAACCATCACTTTACTGGAAACGTGAAGTATCCATTTTCATAAAAAAATTACATCTGCTGGACAACTAACAGTCTGCATGCTTTATGTCACAAATTTCTTCAAATTACATAAACTGCTTTGTGAGGAAAAAAAAAACACACCAACATCCAAAGAAGAAGAGATTACACAAAAACACTTACAATGTCCGAGGTTTTCAGAAAGGGAATATTAACAATGTTGTGTTCTGGCTTATAACACCATGTACATTCATGTGGGCTACCAACATTTCAGATGAAGAAAATGGCTCCCTCTTTCAGGTAAAATTTAAGATGAAAGCACTATGTTCCCCTGAAATATTGGTCCAACTACCTACCAGCCTATGAACTTCCCTAATGCACTACCAAAATATGTTAGTAAAAAACTTGGTAGCTCATTACTTCCACACAATTACTATAGATTCATTTCAATTCACAATATAATACCATCCACTAACATAAAGCTATCCCACCACTTACCTGGAAGCACTCAAAGAGATGATCTAGCTGTTCAGGTGAGAAATCCCATGCAAGCTTGGCTAATAGATCATGTACATTTTTAACAATTGCTTCATGTTTTCCTGCTTGTGCTGCCCATACACTGTCGAGGTCTTCAAGGGTGAGAGCCCGCTCTTTGATGATAAATCGAAGAATCTTTTCTAGCTTCTCTACATACTGTGGCTGATGTAATGAATCACGCAAAACAATCTGTAGCACTCTGTTGTCCTTGATCCACTTCTGTACTCAGACAGAGAAAGTACTATGAGAACATTGTGCTTACATTAAAAGGAACAAAGAATGATCCTACCATAGAATAGCAACAGATTACCTGATACAGCATCATCTGCATTTGTAGCAAGGTAGTCTCAGTTTATTAACTAGTTTGTTGCTTGTAACCACAGTGGTACTGTACATATATGAGTGTAAACATATTGTGGTTTTTCAACCAAATGTAAGTCACAGCTGCAACATGGCAAGCCAATCTACATTTGGCTGTATATTAAAAAAACAGCTGATTATGTAACAGTCTTATATTAAAACAAACAGCTACTCTTTTAGCTGCAGCAGTGAGGTGAAGTTATGTACCTTGATTCTGTGGCATCAAACAGCTCTACTGTACCAGCTCGTATGACTTATGGGTTGAATATATTGGTGAAATGATAACTGGCATGGGAAACCTTCAACACCTGGGGAGAAACCTGTCCCAGCACTAACGAGCCTGGCCTCTGCAATGAGAATCTACCACCTTACTGCCTAGGTGACAGTACAGCAATCAGCGTTACTTACAGCCATTCTCTCAGCAGTGAGCCACTCCTCCTCCTCCAGCCCTGTGTGACGATGAGGATAATATGTTACACTGGCGATTACTTTATTCACCTCATTTAGTGCATTCATTTTGCCATTGAAGGATGAGATCTGAAGTAACCTGCCAGGAAACACAATATGTAAATCAGCTGCATATATAAAAAACATGAATGTACATACACACACACACACACACACACACACACACACAAATAACAATCTTTACCCCTCTAATTCTATCACACCACACAACTCCATGACAAACTACTAAGCTGCACTGGTCAGAGAGAATTTATTTACATACAGTATAATGCTGTATTATTTACAGAGGTGAAAGACCTACAGCGACTAATCTTCCTTGACATGATGGGAGACTCATATGCAAGTTTTGGAAAAGTATATAAAGAGGCATATGTGCCAAAAGGAAGGCTACAAGGGCTGCCTTGTAGTCAAGAATCCCTTAAACAAAAAATCCTGGCATCTTTAATCATGGTCAAGGGCAGTATCATAATAGGGAGACAAACAGGGCAATGGGCCAAGTTGTGATTTACGAAGGCAGACAGGATCATAAAAATCTCCTTAGGGAACCAGGCAGCAGCCATTGTATTACACCTTCCACTGGTGTGATACTCCACAGGTAGTCATTTACTCCCCATTTACTCAAAGAAAAGAAGTGGAAACCAACCTTAAAAGAGAAGTCACCTACACCAGGCCAAGGATGAGGGGCACTTAAATACGAAGGCTCCTACTGAAGAAAAGATTACAAACCACAGCAAGAGCCTGGCAGCACGAGCAAACCAATACAATAGGCCAATAGAAATATGAATCCTGCTGCTGAGATGTTAGTATGGGAAATGAGGCACAGTAGTTGTAGGGCATCTCTCTACATGGTACAATGTCATACTACCAAACATATAGGACATAATCTAAGCCACACAGCCTCAGGAGTAGAGAGGCTCCACCTAGCAAAGACCAGATTACCTGGCCTTGCTACAAAGAACCTTTAGAAGGCTAGGGATAGGCAAAGCATGATTAAGGGCAAGCAGCAACTGGGATCTATGGCCACATCCAAATGGGGGCCTCTTTTAACAGTCCACCTGGAATCATTCCAACTGATGACAAGATTCCTGAAAGACAAAGACCAAGGGGCTCTAGGGGGAAAACTGCTACACCAGCCCCTACAATGCTCACCACTTAAAACTTTGACATTCATATCATTATCACCACTAATGCAGTTATTCTTGTAAAGAATGTATCCACCATTACAAAACTCTAGCTAGTTCTTGTCATAACGTTGACCAGCAAATACTAAATTTCGGCACAGTTTTTACACTGTGTAACTGTGTAATGGAAGGTCTAAATACATTATACAGGTCTGCAATGCTGGTGCGGTAGAGTTGTAAGGCATGAAGTGCATGGGCATTATATCCACTACAATAAGCAGTAATGCATGACAAGTGAACACATCAAATTCACTCAAAAGATTAACTATTACTGGTTAAACTAAAGCAGAGAGAAAAAAAAAACATCAGCTTTTGGTCCAATACAAGTCTTATTATTACTATAAACGGTTACAGCACACCAAGCATAGAACATATCTTAAAAATATTTTGATTAAATGAAATAAGTCAATGAGACAGGAGTCAAAGACATTATTATATTTATTCAAATGCAAGATGAGGTTTTTTCTGTAAATATGGTGCTTGAATATGTGAGATCCTCTTAAATTTGCATATGAAGCATTGAACCAAACCCGGCAGAGCCAAACCAAGGCCAGCATCGCCAAATTGCCATGTGCAAAAAAACCCAGAAAACTGAGCATGACTAAACTTAATGACACAACTTCTTCTTTGGACTTATACATACTGTAGTATTTTAAAAAGGCACAACAATTTGGAAGCCAGCTTCGTTCTGCATCAGACAAGGAAGCATCTAAACCAGTAGACAACTGAGAACAGATCTAGTCCAACGGTAGTAACAGGAAGATGACTATTGAAAAATTAAAAATTAAATACAAGACTCATAAATAACACCTGGACCAATCCACAAATTAAAAACCATGCAACAGCCATGAACTCAGACTGATCAGACCACAGACACAACACAAAAAATCTGGAACATATGTATTTAAAATAATTAACTCCACTAACACCATCTGTGGAAACTGTGAATCTTCTTCATGGGTTCAAGTAAACTGATAAACCAAGAAGTATAAATGTATCACTGCGTCAATGTGGATTATAATAGCATGGCAGCATATCTCACCAGAAGTGACTGAAGGGTTTGAAGAAGTGCTGTATATCCACAGCAATGGTTGTAACTTATCATGATATATTGTGGAATGATAGTGAAGAAGATGCAAATGTAAGAGTGTGAGCAGGAAGAAGGCACTGTCAGTGAAGATGGAGAGATGGAGACAATGACACTGATTGTTACAGGCAGATAAAACCTGACATGTTTTGTGTATTAAGTGTATGAAATTAACAGTACAATATTTTTTCTAAGCAGAAATTTTATTTTTGAGGAGTCATCGTAGATTTAGATAAATAGATTTTCCCTTGGGGGGTCATCTTATAGTCATCTTGCAGTCAGGTAAATACGGTAGTTACACTGGTCTGAGGCAACCAGAAAGGTTCTCACTCTTTTAAATACAAAGTCCTAAACTACGTTACAAATGTCTTCAATAGGAACGATCTCTAGAACTCTCCAAGATGATATGTGGACAAGTAAGCCTTCAGCATGATACTTTAATGACTCCAATTCAAACTGGGAAAGAGTTAATATTCATACCTGAGAATCATTTTCAGTCTAAATATTTCTAAGCTTTTGACCATCTCCTCCTGGTTAGGTACCCTGGACACCAGGCATTTGGCAGCTTTGATGATTGCGGAAATAGCGTCATTTTTTGATTCATTTTTTGCTTCCTTTTTTAATTCATCATCAGTCAGATTATCTAAAATTACAGGCACCATTTCCTAAAACACAAATGACAATGATTTGGAACAATATTGTTCATGCCTTCTCTAATTTAAGAATGAAGGATATCACTGTAGTGCTAGAATTGTACCTGCTTCAATATATTTTTGCAGAGAAACACAAACAGGATTATTTCATTGCATCAATACAAAAAAGTCAAATACAGGCATTCCAGTGGCCTTATCAACCTGAAATAAAAAATGCAACATTCTTTTCGCATTTCTAGTCTTAACACATAAAGAACAAAATCACCAACTGTTTGTGTGTTACATGTCAAGCTTCTGATCTTCAAACTATCAATTACATGTACCATAGGCATGAGAAGCCAACAGCCGTTGAACTAGCTAAGAAATTATCCAACTTTCAGGGAACCTTTAGATTCATTGTTGTGTTTGCAAGGGCTTGCACGAAAAATGGTATTCTCTACTATTTTGATTTAATTCACCATTTCTCTGTATGACTATGTTTATCCACACTTTGATCAAAGGCAGGTACAAATGACACACTGCTTTGAAATGTGGTTCTTACATTCCATGGTAAAGACTCTTTGAGAAAAGAGAGACAGTGGGACAGAAGAAGAAAAGAAAACATGATGAATCTTTCCTTCAGGATTTTACTTGTTAGCTAATAAACATTGATCAGTATTGTATTATATAATGAGATGAATACATCCCATTCTTGGACCATTTTTATTCCAAGCCTTATGAGAAACTACACCATTCTGGTAACCCAAATTATGGACATTAAAGGGATAATACCAAAAATTCCACACTAAACTGTGTAACTGCAACAAAATATGTAACAGACTACTGCCCTCCAAATGTGTAGTGGCATTTCAGAGAAGCCTGCTGCCCATATCACCAGGATGGCTAGAGGCAGCAGTTTCACTGAAGCATCAGTACACATCTAGCAGACTACATGGCATCACATCTCACAAGCCAACAGACCCATTCCAGTACCACATTTTCTTATTAAAAATCCGTATGTGAAAGCTGTATGAAGCAATGTCAAGATTTCCTTGGGCAGGCCTTTTTTCATCAATGTTTATACAACAACGTGACATACAGCACTTCACCTAAGTACATCTTTCCATACAATGATATGCAGTTCTTGCCTTGCAAATGCCTTTCTCATCAGCAATTCCACAATGATGAACTGAATTCAAACTGCTGTTCTCACAGTTGGCCAAAGTTATGTTTCAGAGTAAGGATTTGAACAAATCAACCTTATTATGGTGCCATTCACAGGATGCAATACGACAGGTGGCAAGTGTAAACATTATGCAAAAATAAACTACACAAATACTGCCCACTCTATGTTTACCAGTTTGAAAATATGACACTACATATAACATTTCTAATAATAGTAAACATTTTCACTAACGGTTGTGTGAGAAATTTTCTAACACCAAAATCACAAGTTGGGTCTTTGCACTTCTGAGATGTTCATGGCACAGGTTGGTTGCTGTTTATTGACATTTCAGACTACATACTGGTCCAACTTCCACTGACAAGCCTGATAGTTCATACAACAAAATCACAATTTTGTATAATTTGTCTGCGAATTTTTGCCTACCCAAGTAACTTGCAAGCAATAAAAAATAATCCTTTAGAGGGAGTTCCCATTACTACACTGCAGGATCCTTTGGTCAGTTTCTAATGTGCTGTGCCACTTTGTTGGCACACACACAAAATCTGAAGTCTGCAAAATTTATAGTGTTTGAAAATCTGTAACGGGTTTCACAAGGTACTGTAATCAACCAAGCATCTTATAACTCTTGACTGTTAGTCATTCATACTTACGTCTATCTTAACAGATTCATTCTATACTGATTTCTGCAACTGCTTGCAGTTTGTCACTAACCCTTACAGGATGTTGCCAACCTTGTGCCCAGTTTAGTAAACATTTAATTCTAACTGGCTAGCAATAAATTCATAATGTGGTGTTAGACAATTCCTACTGGTTCCCCATTATATCATGGCGGAATCCTCAAAATTACAAAAGTAAAAACACTGTAGTTTGCAGCACCTATTTTACACAGAGTGACGCCAATGTTAAATTTACGTGAAGATATCAACAATTCAGGTATTTCTATTGACTCCAGGTGTGTCTTGTTACACCATATTTCTGAGTGTGTGATTCTTATATTTCCTACCCTATATTCTCTAAGGTTTAGATGTTACAATTATTAGACAGACACCACAGACAGGGTCCAGTGCCTTCCCACGAAGTCCAATCCCAAAGGGTCAATGACATGGGTATTTCCATAATTTAGTTTAGTTAAGCAAACTGTATATAGTGTATAATAAAATAGATGTATTGGGAATTTATCACTACAGAACAAGCAGCATACTCCATGCTAATGAGATATACCCACACCCACAAATAATTGTAGGTTGGTATGTACTACCAATTTACAAAAAGTTGCAGACTTAACGTAAATGGTCAATTCTATAAGGACTCTCCAATGTCATTATGACTGAAGGACATGACTGTGATAACCACAGACTGCACCCTTTACAGTACAGCTTCATTTCACAGCATATGAAAATACATTTTTACAAGTTTCAAAGAGAAAGCCACACAGTTGGAATTCAGTTTTCAAATTTTCAAATGTAGCAAAAATGTCAGTTCTTTACTACTGACTCTTCACATTTCTGTGTCTACATTACCCTGTACATTTTAAAGGCAATTTGTTGATGGTAACATTACACCACCCCACTGACTGGAATGGAATGGGTCAGTTACCTTCATTGTCACTGCTTTGCGAACCTCAAATCTCACAAATACATTACAAAATTATATTTAACTCTTTTATTCTTTCCATTCATTCTTACAACCTGATGCTGGAAAAATTTTTACATGAAAAACAACACACTGTAGATTTGTATTAGTTTACATATTGGCCACCTGCATATCATTCTATACAATATATGCCTTTGCTACATTAAGGAAACTGCACTCCCTCGACTAAGCATACCGTGTTTAATGAACACCAATGCCCTGTTACAAAAATATGGTTCTTGGGAAAAAGACACCACTCTTCAAAGTTCCTTCCATTTCAAAACATTCAGAAATAAAGAATTTAACTTACAACAATGGGCATGAAATATTTCACAATGGTGTGAACAGTCAGAAATTCATAGCACAGTCCAAATGGGCGAATAAGTGCATAAATTACAGTGACTGTAAGGTTTTTCCCACTCTGAAACCTTTCCAACAGGATCTGGAAGCCACCCAAGTTTCCAAACCTATGACAAATAAGAATACAGAATACAATCACATTGACAAACAACATGAACAAAACAAGTACATACATTAATTTTCAGCATGGTTGTCTAACTGTGAGCTACACAAGGCTCTGCAATTTTTACAAACATCAAACTGTTACTGGACTGCCTTTTATCCATGCCCATGTGTGTACGCTTGCCAGATTAACTAACAGTGGGCAGCCAGGAAGCATGGTGTGTAGGTCACACCAACAACCTATAAAGGTGATATTTCTTCCCTAGCCTTAGAGTGCAAGGAGAGCAGACTTGTGTACAGTGGTAGAATGGTGATGTAAAAAAAAAAAAAAAAATGGTAAATGCAGAGCACTACATGTACACAATAAACACTGAAACTTCTCATGTTTTTGCAGCATTAGTTAATTTCAGAAGCCCTTGAGGTGGTATATGATGTATGGTTGATAACTCATGGACTGCTGCCTCCTAGACCTCCAGATATGAATGCATGTGATTATTATTTGGATGTAACACTAATGTTTATGAGAAAAAAACCACATTTACTGCAAGAACTGAAAGACAATATTTGAATATAAACTGCCAATATTTTCAGAGATGAGTTGTGTCATGTGGCAAGAAATATTTTCAGCATGTGCAAGGCCTGTTTAGAAGCTGGAGATAAGCATTTTGCATATCTTCTATTGAAACTGAACTGCAGTTGAAACAGACTACAAACTTCAGGCAGAAGGAAGCTTCATATGCAGTGAAGTTCCTGTGACACCAGCCAGACAAGGATTCAGAAAGATACAACTGCCTGGAACACATTCTCACAAGCCTACTGTGGAAATTATAAACAAAATTATTCACGTGTATCAAGTGTTTCAGTTAATATATAACCTTTTAACCTGGGCATCTTTATTGACTATGTCAGCTGCAACTATATGGAAGTGTGAATTACGTCCTTCATCACAGATATACACAAACACACACATATACATGGGTCACATAATAAATTTTACAATTTCTCAGAACTGTTATCTCTTCATACATTCCATGGCTTATCTTCCCAACATGCGCAATTTAAATCCCCTAATTGAACCTACTGTTTCTGTCCAGGGATAGGAATAAGAACTAGTTCGATCCAGTAAATGCAACACGGCCTATTTCATACATTCACCCATTGGAAGACAGAAACAGTCAGCTTCTACAACATGTTTCTTTAACCAAAATAAGGCCATGAAAAATGTCCAACATGTGTGAATTTTTGTAACAAAAATAAGTGACAGTAATGAATTCTGTGCAAAATTATTTAATGGGTAGTTAGTACCTTATCCTGAAATGCAGCTGAAAACATTTTATGCCTATTTGTACCTTCCTTCATTCATTCATTCATTCATTCATGCATTATTCAGTCCTATTTGAACAGAAATCCAAAATAAATACACAGCAATACATCATGAATTGAACATAATGTAATCTCTATGATCACATTTTTATTAAAGATTAACACTCAGTGAAATGTGAAGAGCATCACCTGTCACCATTACATGACAGTCAGTTCCAGTGATTAAAACCACTCCAGTGCCTATCCAGTTACCAGCTATGAAACAGCAATTCCAGTTGCTGCTACTTCAGAGTAACTGGAAGTGGGGGGGAAACATCTAGGATGATCTGATCACTGTTATGAACATAACAATCATTTCTACAAATTATGGCTTGGTGTGCATTCTTCAGAAGATACAGCCACTTATTTTCATATATGCTACAAATTTACCGATTGATAAGGTCAACCAGCCAACCACGTGGCGTCCGGGTGTCTGGTGGTAGCCGTGCATATAAATCCTCATCTGGGATATTTGATCCCGGTGAGACAGTCTCCGAAGGGCGAGAACCATTAAATGTATGAAATCTGCAAATAAAATAGTACATGCATGTTACATTTTAACAACAAACTCTCACTTCAGGGATGCAGCAGAAATTTACACTGATCTCTGCGTGACATATTTCTAAAACTGGAAGTCCTACAAAACATCACTTAATAATAACCGATATATTAAAAATCATACAATACAGAGCCAAAGGCATTATTTTACTTACATTTACAAAAAAAATAAAATCTCTTATTTCTTCAAGGAACTGCACGGTTCACATTTAGGAAGATCATACTCTTCCAGGAAAAGTTTGAGACCTCAGGCCTGACCACATATAATCCTTTGGAGATGGATTTATACTCCCCCCATAGAGTTCTGGACTGCGGTAGCACAGTGGTTAAGGTGCCGTGCTACAAATTGGAAGGTCGCTGGTTCGATCCCAGTTGGTGTCAGTGATTTTTCATTGACATAAAATCCTTCTGATCGCACTATGGCCCTGGGGTCGACTCAGCCTCTAACAGAAATGAGTACCAGGAGTATTTCCTGGGGGTAAAGGCGGCCGGTACGTAAGGCTGACAACCTACCACCATCCTTGTGCCGTTGTCACAAAATCTGGGAACCTTAACTTCCTGGAACCCTCTGGGCCACTCCAGGCCTGTAACAGGACTGCTTTACCCACAGAGTTCTACTGGAGAAAAACTCATACCTTCATTCAGTGAACAATTAAACCTCTACCACTCCCAAAACACCAATGAGTGATAAAATGGAACACAATGTTTATTTACTTACATGTCACAGTAAAGTGTAGTGTCAATTCATTTACAAATAACACAAAACACCCTGCCCATGCATTTGCACACAGTTGATAAATGTTCAAAGAATAAACATCTGCCCTTCAAACACCAACACAAATATTTGTATTAATTTACATATTATGTGTTGTGTGTTTTTGGTTCCCCTAACCCCACTCCCCCCACCAAAAAATCTTAACTTATCATCAAAGTTTCACCTGTCATAGGATTTTTCAAGAGTGTAACACATGTGAATGGCAAGAGTTTGCTGTATTAGTAAATTATGAATTGGAAAAGATATGTAAGTGAGGGATCATGACTTAATCAGCAGTACTATACTGGTATTCAGTTAAATGAAGCATAAGTTCCAGAAACACACTTCCTACAGCATCAAAACAAGCAATACAAGGTTAAATGCCCATATACTAACATACAACCCTGAAAAGGAAAGTGCATTCAAGAGAATATGCAAATGACAGACATTGGTAAGGGATATAGCACTACAACCCAAATCAGAAACACAAGAAAACACTCACTGCACTGCACTGCACTGCCTAAATCAGTCTTCCCCAGCCTCACAGATGTACAGAGTATGTTCCTTTTTCACTCAAACAAAATCATAGGTATGAAATATTGAAATTTATACTTAATTTCTGTCTGGATGTGAAATTTTAAATAAACCCATAAACCTAAAATTTCATGGAGGTGTGTATATATATATGAACTGTTTTTATACATCTGGTCACAGTAATGTTCCACCTCCTCTGGCAGGTGAAAAAATTTAAGTCTGCAGATAAAAGGAACAGTCAGTCCACTTTATGGCAAGTGATACACAGATGAAGAAGAAAGGCTCTGCTGGTAGGTTACTTTCTATTATCACAAGAATCTTTGTTCTAAAATACTTTATTACTATTTCAACATAAAAGAAGCAGGTTCACTTCTGCCATTTCACTGTTGGTGAACAGCGTATCACCTCCTCCTTACTTTCAGCTTCTAGTACACATACACAAACATAAGCAGTTCAGACAGTAACACAGGAAATGGCACATAACATAACAGCATGATTCCTTGTGGGTGAGATCAATAACCATTTACACAATTTGAACACAGTCTCCTACAGACCCTTTTTCTTTATCTACAGATGACACCTAGTATGATAAATTTTCTTCCGAGAACAATGGTATGAGCAATGTCTGCAGTCATCCCAAACTTATGTAAAGATACAGGGGGGGGGGGGGGTCAAGTTACATTCAAATTCATCATTTTAATCACACATACAGATACAAAAGTGAAATACTTTACAAGGAAGATAAAAGATGGTGTGATTCTGGGTTACATTAATATTCAAACCCACATCTGGAACTTAGATCACCACCACTCCCATCCCACAAATGAAGGGGGGGAAGGGGGAGAGCAGAAAATGTAATTGGAATACTCTATAAATTTAACTGTGGTAAATAAAGTAATAGTGCATCCATTCTTCATCAGAAGAAATATTACCATACATTTGTGTACCTAGGAACATGAATGACTCCCAGCTCTGCACAAGCTACACACAGGCCTGCAGGAATGAATATACAAGTATGATGGTGCTGCTTACTTGTTATTTGGGTTGAACACCATGGCCAGTAAATCTAACAACGGGAACCAATCCTGTGACAGTTTCACTACACACAGCTCCACCAGTCGTTCACAGTTCTGATAGATGCAATGATGGATGTTGAATTTCCAGCTATTTACTGCATCATCTGTCAGGATTTTTGTGAAGGAGATGGTAAGACCCTCACGGAAAAATCGCTGACAAGCCTCACTGTGCACATCCAAACCTACAAATGTAAAAAAGGCATGATCTTTTTATTTCACACTTATTTATCAGGATTCATGATGCCAGGTGCTCTCATTTACTTATGACACACAGTTCTACCCCAATCACTTAACACCTTGTTAAGATATGATAAGCCATCAGGTGTCTGCATGCAGTATTCAGTAAGATCCACTACATCATAGTTTCCAAATAAATAATGCAACACAATAAAACCAGTTTCAAAAAGAGGAGAAAAGCCATACCGGTCTCATAAAATACCATGCAGAAGTACATAACCCTTTCCATGAGGTATCTAAAGAATGCATTTTGAGAAATGTGCCTTTTAATGTTGATCTGACCGCTGACCTTCAATTACTCCAAATGCAATCCTGTAACTAATTTCACAACATACGTGTTCTTCATACTCAAACACCCCAGTGCATTGCACCAATTTCAAGTCCGTACTTCTGTGCAAACCACAAGATCAGTTGGTATCATATTTCACACAGAGAAATTAGGAAATCAATGTGTAAAAACACATTTATAAATAAGAAGATGAAAAAGTGAAATTTAACTATGATATTGATATAGCCTAACACAGACTCTACCGACTACAAGCAGTCAGCTAATTTCCATGTTGGTGACAATGTTTTCATTATCAGTAAAGTTGTAGGCACAACCCATCACGGTTCCTGGAATCAGCCTACAATCAGTTGACATTACTCAGTGGTAAATCCATAACAGTTTCACAGTAAAACCAGAAAATATACAAAGGAGATGGACCATGAGGGTAAAAACAGACGATTTTCACTTTTTCTGTGATTTCACTGTTAGACAACACACAATCAAATCACTGTTAAATCAATGTAAATAGCTGTCACTAATACTTGGCTTTTCCAGTGCACCGTACTTCCTTGTGTTGACACAGTACTGTACAAATCTGGAACAGTAAAAATAACAATTTGCGGCAAGCAAATCCTTTTTACTGGTAGAAAGGCACAGAGCTCCAGCGTGCCACATACAGTACTGACACTTGTGAAGCAATGGAACTAAAATGTTCCCTTCTCTAAGTACCACCAGGTGACACAAACGTAAAATTTGCGGTTGCTGTGGTGCACTCTGCCCAGACAAGGATCTGATGAGGAATGACAATATGAATATTAAGACTACTGTACACTGGTTCTTGCTGCCAATCATTTTACAGTGCATATTCCACCATAACCACTCTCTCCATGGGAAGTAGCAACAAAGAAAAATGCCATTCTGCTGGGATCCCAAAACCTTTGTTGTCAAAAACTAGGTTCACAAAGCATTTCCTGTTTTTGTACTAAGTACCTGGAAGTCACTTCAGTTCTATGCAAATTTTCCAACATCTTCATAAAATCAGCGAGACCCAAGGCACTTATTCCCTTTAAAAAGGCTTAACAACTACTTATAGTTAAGGTCAAGCATTGTGTGTTACACAACCATGAGCCCTGTTTGCATCTGCCTGAAGAAATCCACTACACAGGGCTGTGTGCAAACAGAGTAGAACAACTGTGTTTATCTGCAACACTTTTTAGTGACCTAAAAAAAAGACAACTTCTCAATTCCCGTAACAGACGAGGGCAGTCCACAAAGAAACCGAACTTTTTTTTTTAATTTACTGCTTTACTTGCAACTTAAACGTGTCTCCTTCAAAGTACTCCCCTCCACTCTTGATACACCTCTCCCAACGGGTTTTCCAGTTCTGGAACACATCCTGGAACACGTTTTGCGGGATGGCACAAAGGCCCCATATCGAATTTTCTTCTCTCTCCTCTACCGTCTGAAGTCGGCAACCTTTTAGTGAGGATCTCAACTTCAGGAACAAGAAAAAGTCTGCAGGGGCCAAATCTGGAGAGTAGGGCAGCTGGGGGACAACCGTCGTCTCATGCTTCGTCAAAAATTCACGGATAAGGAGTGACGCACGAGCAGGTGCATTGTCATGGTGCAAATCCAGGTGTTGTTTGTCCACGCCTCAAGCCTCTTCCTTCACACAGCCTCCCTCAAACACTTCAGGACGTTTAGGTAGAACTCTTTATTGACTGCCGAACCACATGGAACAAACTCATAATGAATGATGCCCTTCCAATCGCCCCCCTCAAAAAAAAAAATAAAACTATCAGCATCACCTTCACATTTTGAGTGACTCTGACATGCTTTTTTTTGGTCATGGTGACAATTTTCCCATCCACTGCAACAACTGCACTTTGTTTCAACATCATAGCCATACACCCAAGTTTCATCACCTGTTATGACATTTTTCAGAAAGTTTTTATCAGCATTCGAGCAATCAAACAGCTCCTAACTGACTGTGACACAGTTCTCTTTTTTGTGCGTCTGTCAGCAGACGCGGCACTAATTTTGCAGCAACACAGTGCATCTTCAGTGCGTCGGTCGAAATCAGGTGGCACGAACTTTTACAAATTCCTACTTCTTCAGCAACTTCATGGGCAGTTAGGCAACAATTTTGACGAATCACAGTAAGCACTTTCTCAACGTTATCATCGTCCATTGATGTGGAAGGCCATCCAGATTTGGGGTTGTCTTCGATGGACGTTCACCGAGGGTACTAAACACACACTCATTCAAGCACGTGTACCTCAATGACTAACTGATGTGGTGTGATGCTGCTAGTGTCAGAATAAAGCTTTAAGTCCCCGCTACACTATGCCACCGTCATGAGTGTGCTGCGCGCGCTCGCTGTCTTGCTATTTCACAAGTTCGGTTTCTTTATGGATTGCCTCTGTACATTTAAGCACAACCAAGGAAATGTAGTCAATCCAGAAAACACTCAAGAATATGTGGCAACTTTGTTAATTTTGCTGTATACTACACACATATAAACCAGTTGGGTAAAGAGAGACCAACTTGATGTCACGTGCTTTATTATTTCTTTATTTAATGCTCATGAACATTAAATAAAGAAATAATAAAGCAAGTGACATCAAGTTGGTCTCTTTTTACTCAACTATCAAGATGATGCACGGTCCAATAAACATAAGATTCACATATAAACCATTTTGGAAGTGAAGATCATCTTTTTTTTACCCACATGATTGATCACCATATGTTTTCCATTGTGTTCCCACTACTTTGTGGATTCTGTAACCTGCAATGTAAACCATTACAAATCCAACGACAACAACATGATGCATGAACAACCTGAATGATGTTGAAGAAATGTGAGGAACACAGTATCTCGGCAGTTACCTCTAAGTTAGTTGTCGTCACAAACACACAAGGCATTCATGTGCAAGAATACAATAAACCTGCATCTCACCCTTCCGACAGAGGTCAATTGATGCCTGAAGAAGCACTTCCAATTCTTGCTCAGGCAAAACAGGAACTACCCAGCGTGGACTCGAGATTTTGTCATCCAACAAAGCAAGCTTCGCATGGGGAAAGTCTGGCTCCGTTCCTCCACTGCCTCCTGTAGTATCTTCCCCCATAAACTCATTATTCATTTGCTGCTGGTCTGATGATGGTTCACCTCCCAGCATATCAGTCTCCAAGAGCTGGATACTACCTCCATTCCCTGGCTGTATAATCTGTTGTGACTGCTGGAGAGACTAATGTAATCAGAACATTTTAAACACAAATCCTTAAACAAAAACTACTGTGTACAGATAAGAGGTATCTGAAAAAAATTCATATCAAGAAAAACATCTGTCATATGCACACACAGTCTGCACCATTACAAACAAAAACTCGCACAATTTCTAGCCATACCCCACTCACATGCATGTACCAACTGATGTCCCTAAGCAGACTCAGGCAGGTTCAGCAGCAATGGTAATGCTGCAGGAGAAGGTTGGGCATGGGCATGTTTTCTGGCTTGCTGAGTTACAGAATGTGATAGCTATTCAGCATCATTTCAGAAATGACTATAGACATGAACCCTGAATATGCACAGCCATCTGGTTTTGCGACTACAAACTGAGGACTACAGGAAGTCCGTTCCATGAAACAAGCAACCTTTCATGTCAGCGGAGTTGTAAATGGGCACTACTGCTGGAAATGAAAAGCCATGCCATGTTGTGAACTTGTCAGAGACAGTGCCAGAATGAATGTATGATGTGGCTTATTGCACAATAGGGTGATACTTCTTTTGGGGACTGACTGTGAATGGCACCTCATACCTACACATGCTGAAACTGTATGCACTTCTCAGTTACCACCTGAAACTGCTGGGGACCACCTCATTACAGCCTTATCATGAAGAATCACTTTAATTACACAATGCCTGGCAGATGGTTTGGCTAAGGAGCACCAACTTCCTGGTCTCCTTGGTCCCCAACTAAATTCCATTGCATTTTTTTTCTTATAGTGTTATGTGAAGAATGTCTATCAGCTCAAAAACAACCTTCAGGAGTTTAAAGACTGCACAAGTGACACTGGTGCTACAGCACCCCATAACATGCTTCGCAGTATGTGGACACAGGTCCAATACTAACTGGATATTTGCTGTGCCACCATGGGTGCCCAGGATGAAATCTGCTTAGGTAGGCAGCAGTCACAAAAACTCTCAAGAGTTTTCCTTTACAGTGGTGCAATATGGATGTCTGTATAATGAACAGTCTTAAAGACATAAATTGTCACTGCTGCATACCTATCATCCAGACACCCTATACACTTGCCAGGCAGCACAAATCAGAAATGCTGCCGACCAAATTATACAGAGCGTATCCAAAATGCTTGTATTGATTAAAGAATGTTCATAAAACCTTTTCTGAAAATGAGTGGCTTTAGAGTTTAAAGGCAAGACTGCATTCAACAACAAATACTGTAACTGTGTATATTTTACTTACACCTGACACAATGCATTTACAGTACGTGTTCCCAATTTAGTAACTGTTGAGTTCTTAACGTTTATCATGTGAAAATCATAAGAAATGCTCAAAAGTCCTCCAAATGAATCAATGCATGCATGGATGCATCTATCATGTACTGAAAAATCCTTTCAAAGGTGCTGGGTGGTTGCAAATGATATGACAGGCATAAAAAAGTGTTAGTGAAATGTCCCTCCATTTTCAATTGGAACTGAATACACTAGGTTTTTTAGTGTCCCCATGGATAAAACCTACAGGACTCAGGTCAGACAAACATGAAGGCCAAGCAAGTGGTCCTGCTTTACCTATCTTTCATGACAGGTATTATTAGGTACATCCCACGTGGGTCAGCTAAAAAATGCCGGAGCCCTATCCTGCACTAATCACATTCTTAATGCCAACTTGTTGTTGGGCTGTACCTTGAAAACTGTTTGCTTACACACACTTTCCTCCTTGTTTTGGAGCAAAAAACGCATGCCTAACATTTGCTCAGGCATTTGAGATACACTCTGGACAAGTACAAATGCTGTGAAGACTAACACTCTATACATCAAACCATAGTTGTATGTCCTAGTTATGATCTTCACAAAGTGAGCATAAACCAAAAATGATATTCCCATAAGAAACACTAGAATAGGTAGGGGTCAGCATAATAGAGTGCAGGCAGCCAAGGGGTGTTAAAACCAAAAATTAAAGGGTGTAAAGAACTGGTGTACACTGACAAGAAGCATTAAAGAGCAAAAAGGACATAATACACGTGGGTCACAAAACAAGGGCTACATGTATGTATCTATACAGCGAAGCACTTTCTTTACACCAGGAGTTCAAAGCAGTACTCGCAGCCTATCTTCCCAATGCACAGATTTCTAATTCTATATATGTAATAATATTTTTGTTTCATTTTATATTTGTAAAGAACTGACGCCGAGATTCTGTGGACATGATGATGGGTATATCCACAGAGTTCTGCATTATTAGCACAGCAGTAACTGCTGACTTGCAATAATTTGTACATGAAGTGTAGGTACATTAACAATCTATTTTCCTAACCGAAGCTCCAATGGTTCATTATTTCCAACAAACAAAAGCTAAAGAAAATGTCCCCATAACCACCACCCCATTTTTACATTTTGCAAAAATATTATCCTAACATAAGGTGCATAGATTTCCAAGATATGTACTAGTGGAACACCCACCTCACAATACTATGCATACACAGCACTGTTTGCACTTACCATAAAAAATTAATAAGTATGGTGTTAGGGTCCATCGGTAACGTAACGTTTACACTAAGTTTCGCATAAACCAGTCATCTGATTTAAAAGTTGAAAAAATAGGGAGACACACAGATAATATGGTCATCAATAGCCTACATCTTTCTTTCTTAGGATGAAAAGTAGGGTAAAAAGTAATTATTCATGTGGTGAAGAAATACAGTGCACTTACACAACCAAAGATTCATCACCATGTTCACTACAGGATGCAGCTACAGGGGATGGACAAAATTAAGGAAACAGTTGTGTAAGATAAATATTTCATTTTCTAATTTAATAATTGTCCAACAAGTTGCGACTTATTCAGTTTATTACATTTCTGTAAGCAGCTCTACATGTTTCAGGTGTAGACACCCATCATCAGGAGCTTTTACAACTGTAATTACAGCTTCTGGTATTGATTAACTGCATATACTACCATCCGCTCTCATTGTTGAATTGGTTCCAATTCAACAACAAGAGGGGATGGTAATAGATCCGGTTAATCAATACCAGAAGCTGTAATTACAGTTGTAAAAGCTCCTGATGATGGGTGTCTACACCCAAAACATGTAGAGCTGCCTACAGAAATGTAATAAACTGAATAAATCACATCTTGTTGGACAATTATCAAATTCAATTCACGATGCACGGACCCATGTATGTATGTATGTATGTATGTATGTATGTGTGTGTGTGTGTGTGTATATATATATACACACACACACACATACATACATACATACATACACACATACAAGGTGGTTCAAATATGACCAGGACTGTTTGTGTGTAATTCTGGCGACATCAGTCCCGGTCATATTTGAACCATCTTGTATATATATGTATTAAAAAAATTTCATTATTAATATGGAGTTGGGTCACCATTTTCCTGTAATACAGCTTGTAGCCTCCTTGGAATAGACTCATGTAAGTTCTGAACAGTCTCTGGTGTAATAATGAACCACTCTTCACGAAGAACATCTTCTAGTTGCTTCAGAGATGATGGAGAGAATCTGCTTCTCACGCTACTCCCTAAAACTGACCACAGTGGTATGATGACAAATAAGTCTGGCTATTGTGCTGGCCAGGGCAGATGAAGTGCATCTTCATCCCCTCCTCAAACCAAAGCTAAACACTTCTGGCTGTGTGTATGGGTGAACTGTCATCTTGAAAAACTGCATCATCATTACGAACCAACATCTGGACCACAGGATGCACCTGGTTACCTAAAATGTCCACAGAGACACTGGCAGTAATTCAACCATTCACAGTAATTACAGGACCAGCATAATACCAAGATATTGCTGCCAAAATCATCACAGATCCTCCTCCATGTTTCACAGTTGGAACCAGGCATTCAGGACTATAGACTTCCTGGGTGTTCTCCAAATATAACCCAGTCCAATGTTGGGAACAACATGAAGGACGACTCATCCGACCATATTACGTATTTCCAATCACCAGATGTCCAGGTTTCATGATCATCACACCATCTTTATCATCTTGTAGCATTGTTGTAAGTAATTAGGGATTTAGCGATTGCAGCTCAACCATGGATGTTGAATTTGTGGTTCTCGTTGGACTGTTTCTTTGGAAGGAGGGTCTTCAAGGTAAATATTCAGTTCTGTTGTCACCTTTGCTGCAGTAGTTCTCATTTTCAGTCACAATCCTTTTCAATGTATGGCAATCCCTTTCACTTAGTTTTGGTTTTCAGCCACTATTCCTCTTAGCTACTGTCTTCTCATAATTTGTGTATGATTTCAAAATCTTGGAAACTGCTCACCTAATAAAGTTGTCATTTTGGTTACAGATGCTCCAGCTAAATGCACACCAACAATCTGTCACCTTTGAAAATCTGACACATCTCCCATTTTGCAGTACTCTCATACAGACCGTTACTAAACACAATCTGTAATGCACTGACACAACACAGCATAAACAAACAAAACAATAACAAAAGATACAACTAATGTTCATTCAGTGCAGCCAATGCAAACAATTTTATTCCTATACTGCCTAGTGTTTCCATTATTTTGTCCATACCCTCTATATCACACACTCAGTTAAGTAGGACTTATACATCCTACTTTTCAAACATCCACTTTAAGTTATCTTCCCCCTTGCATCAAAATCTTGCAAGTGCACTGTCCTCCACATATTTTTTGGTCAATTCTAATGAATATCAAATTTTCTCCATGCATGCATGGATGCTAAATTATCCAGTCAATTTAATCAACATAATAATGTTAAGGGGGTGTATAAATGATGAAGCTCCTAAAAATGATGTTTCCTCCAGTCTCTTACTTCATCCCTCCCACATCCAAACATTTCTCGACACTTTTTTAAATACTGTTAATCTGTGATGTGGCAAAAAGTGTTCTCGACTGGAAGCAATATAACATTATTACAGTAAATGCTGCAATTCTTTTTTTTAAGGTATGGCATCCCTGTTTTGTTCAAATCATACAGAATGGAGACAGTCAAATATACAACATATATTTTGCACATCACAGCACATGCTGTGGCGAGGTAGCTGAAAGCACGTAGCTGTGATTTGAAAAATATGTTCTGTATTCTCTATGCCATATACTTTCAACACAACAGGGATGCCATACCTTAAAACTGCAGAAACAGTTAGGCATACATCCACCAATTTTAGAATCTAAAGAGGAAATTATATAATTGCAATGCTAGCATCCACACTTTAACCAAGCCAAGATCTTGTCCAAACTTTTACGTAAATAATTTCCTTTTTATAATTCTGTGCACAGCCTGATGATGGCTATGTTGAGATGGCTGAAAGATGTAGATGTGATGTACAAAATATATGTTTTGTATCCATTTGATTGTCTCCAATCTGTACGCAGATGCTTTATGGATGATGGTAAAATAGTCTGAGGAATTAAGTGTCATTATTTCCAATGAACAGCTGCTTCAGTAAAGGTCAAATTATCCCAATGCACACCATGAAGGCATACAAGGGTGTGGAAACATAGCACTACTCATCCTTAACCTCAGCACCAAACAGCAGTCAGTGGTCAGCTTTATACCATGACCGCTCTACCCCCAAAAAGTCCCCAGTACCCATTCTATTAAAGGCTGAATGGATCCAAGAGACATCCAGACACTTTGAAAAAGAGAAAAACCTCCTGCCTCTGTGGAGAAATGAACCATGATTCCTATTACTCCTCCCTGTTCCAGCCAATAACCTTGAGACTACACTGCTTTCCTTTGTGAGTAAATTCTAACTTTTAAAAACTACCTGAAAATAAATGTCAGATGAGAGTAGGGCTGGAGCTATGGACCACTACACATTTACAGAAACACTGCAAATCACCAAAGAACTCTTGCAAAACCTGCACTGTTGAGTTTACAGGATCAGCTGGGTTGCTCTGTCCCACTGGCATCATCACTCAGCCCACAACAAGAAGAGTGAAGTGTCAAATTGTGTTGATTAACATTCAATAACTACAATTTAACTACAGAGGAGGCTAATCATATTCCAACATGAAACTACATACTACCCTCCAACATTCAAAAAAAAAGTGGACTTAACGTAACTCCATATTTAACTATAAATTTATCCATTGACAAAGAACAAAGCATCGTCAGTAAAATAAACTCAAACTTCAATAAAGTTTTCACACTACTGGAAATAGCAGAACCAATTCCTTTAATTTGTGAACAATGTGTCAAGTCTTCTAAAATGGCTTTCATGGAGATAAAAAAGTTCTGCAGATGCTTTCCACAGATCCATCCCTCAATACTGAAGTCCAATCAAAATGTTTCATTTACACTACGTGTCACGGCAATGTTCTAGGGAACTAAATAATACACATTTATGCACCAGTGTGTACACAGTGTTTTAGTAATGTGTAACAGCAAACACATAACGCACCTGGGAAACATGCATCAGGCCTTAACTGTCCGCTTAACTACCACAAGATAGAGCAAAATCAGAAGTTACACCCTGTGTGGAGCTACAATCAATAGACAACAATGTGTGTGTGTGTGTGTGTGCACACACATGCATGTACAGCAGGCCAGCTCTACCTCCTATTCAATAAATATGTGAACACTTCTCCCTGGGGATAAAGCTGTAGGGCACGAGGCTAACCAATCATCTAATTCTAATATGAAGATTAAGAATGACTACAGCTATACCTGTATTCCCCTCTGTCTTCATGGCTTGCACATAAAGGTTACCCATTAAGCAACTACACCACATGTCTACCTAATTTGAAGAACAACATGGTTTAATGATAACTGTTTGGAGTTCCAATTAAGGGTCCAGTGTATTCTACAAAAGACCCACAATTTAAGTGGCCACACATTGCATTGCAAATTCTTAGCCAACAAATTTAACAGATGTTTGGTTCCCTAAGTGTCAGACTGTGTGTGTGTGTGTGTGTGTGTGTGTGTGTGTGAGAGAGAGAGAGAGAGAGAGAGAGACAACAGTCAAATTTTGGTGATAAAGGGTTACTAACTTTCTGCAGGATGTATGCCTACCTTCCACAGCAAAATCAGGGCGAAAACTACACTTTGCTTGGACAACCACATTCACTGGCAAATGAGAAGACACTAGTGTTGATACAAAGGTCAAGTACATCACTTCGAGTTGTACCACCATTACGTTCTTTTCTTGTGGTCACACGCTCATTGCAACTGTACAGATACATTACTGAATGATACACGTCAACAGCAAGTTGTGATGCAATGGTAAGGACAGAAGTATGAGACAATCAAACATTTATGTTACTCTTCCAAAATCTACTGTTCTCTGTTTGACCATCACTGTATATGCCCACAAACAATTATTACTTGCAAAAATAAAATAAAAATAAACAAACAAATAAATACTATGTTGACCCCTCGAAGGGCCATTTTTCCAACCTGAAAACTTTATTAGAGACCACAACCTCCAAGCTTCAACCAGAGATGGTGTTTGTGCCAGCACAGACTATTTAGTGGCTGCACTAACACCAAGGTAAAGTAACTTCATTTCAAGCATCTGCCATAGGAACCCACGAGAGCACACCAATTTCCAGAAGGGAACTCAGGTCAAGATTTCTAAATGGTTTTCTTCACCTTAATTCACATACTATTGAAAGGGTTCACAACAGGCTTTCATGATGGCCACTCAATGAGTCTGCAACTGACCTACTGCGGTAACCATTCTTGGACATGAAAACTGTGAATGAGTGAACGGTTTCCTTGGAACTGTGCTACCACAGTAGGATAAAGCAAGTCTTCATGTTCAAGATAAAGTAGGATAAAGCAAGTCTTATAGATGGCATCATTATGTTCAAGATCTGTTTGTACTGAAGCCATCTAGGTGTTGTTCTATACACTGGAGTATTCCAGCCCCTCTATGGGAGATAAATTCCATGACAATAGATGCAAGACCAAGGAATGTGGAGGTTAACATGAACTGAGAGTTGTAACGTTTTCCCAGTTGTCCGTAAATTAAAACCAGCCCATCACTTGCTTAGCTAAATGTTAATATGTTAACTAACAATTTTATTCCACTAACAACCCCACACTGCTCTAGCAAATGCTACGCAGTATAGTTCAGGTGCATCAGGAAGCACATTCTTCCTTGCAGAATGTCATGCCATGAGGCCAGAATTCTTTAAGTCTTGAAATAACTGCATGTTTCAGTCCATGAAGCCGACAACAGCTATACAGTGCCTTGCACTGGTAAAATAGCTCCTTTGTATTTCAGCTCCTAATGTAGTACCTTACACTGGACTAGGCATGTGCCATAACCTAGTTGCTCAGCAAGTTCCATTACGCTCATCCAACAAGAAGTTCCATAACCATGTTCCTACCATTGACCCTGGCATACCATACCATCCAAATGCACTTAACCTGCCTTCCAAAAGTTATAATGTGTTTATGTTCTGTCACTGTGAACTAGAGTGAAAATAAAAGAGGAGAAACGGTTACCGCACAGAGCTCATTTCAGAAGTTTTGTGTATGATTTTACTGTAATAACAAAATACGAGACAAGAACACTACTGATATTCCTGGTTGTTCACACATAAGTCCTCTAATCAATGTAAATCACCAGCACTGCCCACACACACTTTTCCCATCTGTGTGGTAAATGGTCAACTGCAGCTTTGTATTCATCCTTGCTCAGACAATGTAAAGAGGCAGTGACAGCAGTAACCATACTGTCTTATGATTCAAATCATTTACCCCACAGATGTTCTTCCACACTAGCCAAAAACCAGTAATCACACGGGGTGAGATCTGGAGAGCAAGGAGGATGTACCAACACCTCCCTGCCCCAACGATGCATCAGATTTTGCACATCACGATGGCGATGAGGTGTTACACTATCCTGGAGCAAAATGACACCATGCTCAAGCAGTTCTGGTTTTTTAAAGCGAAGAGCCGGCCTCACCTTATCCTACAAGAGTGCACTGTAAAAGTGGTCGCTATCGTACAAATTGGTACAGGATGGTCAGCCACAAGTCCATTTCGAATGAAGAACATGACATACGTGATTTTTAGAGCACCCTGACTGTGCTGTGAAATTTTCTTCCTCAGTGACACTTAGGTACAAAATTCAGCATTGTCATTTCAGCCGAGGGTCAAACGAATGCATCCATGACTCGTCAGCCATTACAACGTGACTGAGGGATGAAATGCCTTCATTTCTCCAATGCTGCAGATGGGTGGTAGCAAGAAGAACACATTTGGCTCTTTGGTCACTGATGAACACGCGTCAAATCCACTTTCCACAAACCCTGAATTCCCCATGCTGTTGGTAGGATACGGTAAACACTGGCTGGAGAGAATCTGACTTCTGTAGCAACTGCCATGCATGAAATACTGTGCATATATTCAAGGACAGATTTCCCTTACTCCATGTGGCCTTCATCTATCCCTGATGTTGGGGATCCACTGCAAGAGGCATCATCTGTCTCTTCCCAGCCATTCTTAATGGCATTCACCCATCAGCAAACAGTTTCATATGAAGAAGTATGTGTCCATAAACCTTCCTGCAACAACTTGTAACACTCTAGAGAAATTCTACCAAACAAAACGTGAAATTTTATTAATCTTCTTAGGTCAATACATGAGGAACTTCCTTGTAGTCTTTCCTGATCCACAGCTAAACAGCAATTGGCATCACAAAGACAGTGCACCTGTGTGACAGCAGCAACAGTTCCACTGGTGCCACACACATGATTTGAGTTCAGTCACATGAAGGAATGCACAGTGCTGCCACCATACACAAAACTTTTGAAATGACCCACGTAGTAGATTTACCAACATGAGATGATGATAAAAATACACATTCCTTCTTCCTGCTAGGGATTTAACTTGCCACTAGACTTCTAAGCATTAAGAAAAAGGAGTACATACTAGATTAAATTTAATAATTGTTCAACAAGATAATTGTATTCAGTTTAATATATTTCTGCAGACAGCTCTACATGTTTCAGGTGCTGACACCCATCATCAGGAGCTTGCACAACTGTAATTACAGCTTCTGGCACTGGTCACCCGAGTTTAATACCATCTACTCTTGTTGTTGATTTGGAACTCATTTCCAACTCAACAACAAGAGTAGATGGTAGTAAACCTGGTTGATCAGTGCCAGAAGCTGTAATTACAGTTGTACAAGCTCCCGATGATGGGTGTCAACACCTGAAACATGTAGAGCTGTCTACAGAAATATAATAAACTGAATACAGTAACATCTTGTTGAACAATTATTACATTTGATTCACAATGCATGGACCCATGAATATAACAAAAAAAAGTGCATACTGGGCAACTATCATAGTATTTGAAACTGAGTCCAAGTGTGTCAAACAAGTAACAATTGTAATTTTATCCAACTCACATAAGACAAAACAAATAACAAATAAATAAAACCCACAGTGTTGTTACTATGTGGCTGAAAGTTGCCTTGCCACAATGTTCAATGTCTAAATGAATCCATCCAGAAATGAATGCAATCTATTGCAAATTCTTGGACTGCTTTTAGAGATGCAACATCTTGAACACATATATTTCAGAGTTTGCACTAGTATACTTAAAGGAAAAAAACTGCTTGTAATGTATACGTATTCTGCATATAAAAAGGACTTTCTACAGCCAGTTTAGAAAATAAAACCTTCCAATCACGATGCCAAAAAAATAACAAATACAGGTAACACGAATAACTTCCCTGCACTTCTATCCTTGCCAATAAAGCATAACTACATACAAAACATATTTAACAGCACAGTTTCAATCAGTATTTGTGCAAATACAACATACAGAAGAAAGTAGTCTCCACTTTCATTTTACTGTCAAGCAGCCATGTCATGTCAACATTGATCCAAAAATTGCTGCCTGCACTTAACAGATATATATATATATATATATATATATATATATATATATATATATATATATATATATACACATATATATACACACACATATATACACATATATACAAAAAAAAACTCTTTAGCAACAAATATATATATATAAATTTTATATATC
>Ga0123357_10000819_pt1 | contig 31437 bp, 14 predicted proteins | sample TergutEmb28metaG_FD_89873 | JGI IMG/M metagenome (GOLD analysis project Ga0123357, IMG submission 89873) | Embiratermes neotenicus P4 segment gut microbial communities from Petit-Saut dam, French Guiana - Emb289 P4 | ecosystem: Host-associated > Arthropoda: Insects > Digestive system > Gut ...
AAAGTTTATTTTTTTTGTTTTTTTTTTTTTTTTTTTTTTTTGTGGGTGGGGCTTTAAAACGCAACATACCAGTAGTGTAAATATCCTGTAGAGGCAGAAGAACCCTTCCAATATTATAAGTCCTTTTAAAAATCTTCTTTAACGAACTTTATATGTACCATATCCGTGCACTAAGAAATATTTACGATTGTGCAGTAAACCAACAGATTCGCACTGGTAATATATATATATATATATATATATATATATATATATGATAAACCATATTTTATCAGCGTGCATTTGTTGGTTTACTGCATAAGTGTAAATCTTATTCAGTGTTTCTTTCTGCTCCTATCCAAATCCCTTCTTATAGATCTTGGTTGTACGAATTCAATCGCAATTGAAACGCTAATATTTATTCAAAGAGAGGACGAGCTCCATGACACGTTAATGCGGTCAAGTGCGTAGACAGAAACCCATACCTCCGATAACGTACTTCTGTTTAGTTTAAACTTTAAAAACAAAAACTGTTATAATGTGCAGTAGGTACGTTCTGTAGACGTGCTTCTTATGATTCTGGCAACAGCGATTATTTCTGTATAGAGCATTAACAGGTTGGTCAGTATAATGAACACAAACTGTGCTGTCCATAAGGTAAGACTGGATGTTTATGTGCTATGTGTTCGGAGGATTAAACGCTGTAACTGTGCTGTGTGCCATACAGGCATTCAGCAATGGATTTATGGTCTGGTGTTCGTCCCGAACTTGTTTTATGTCGCTCACCTGCAGTACGAGTGTGTTATATTCCACAGCGACACCCACTGCCCCGTTATGTGGACAGCATAACTCATAAAGTGACTGTAAATATTCGAGGCCAGTACCAGCCATACATCTCATTTCCCCATTTAATGGCACAACCTTCACGTCGCGTGCATAAATATCCCGCTGGTTCAAAGGTTATTACAGGGTGTATTTGTTTTGAAAAATTACAGCACCTGTATCGTAAAACTGAGCTCCTAAGAACATGCAGGTGCGTGAGGGCGGTGAAGCGGGGAGTGCTGCTTGAAAGGAGAACATTGAATGGTTTTACACTTTGAAGCCTGATATTAATTGTGATATTAGAACAGTTGCTGTTGTGAGTGTAAAACTTGGTCTCTCACGTGAAGAACACGGACAAAGGGTGTTCATGAATGGAGTACTGAGGAGGGTATTCGGACTAGGAAGTACGAAGTAACAGGGGGCAGGAGGAACTGAGTGAGACGAATTTATCTTAAGGAAACATGATGCGGATGGGATGGCGTGGACGGGATTCATCCGGCTTATCACAGGGACAAGTAACTGCCTCTGTGAACACGGTAAAGGACCTTGGACGTTCCATAAAACACGTGGGGGGTGGGGGGAACATGTCGAGCAGCTGAAGCTACAAGCTTCTCAAGGACTCTGCTGCATTGCCTTGGTAAGATAGTTAATAATCGCCGTTTATTTGTAGGATCAGATGAAAGCCATAAATAAATTCTGTGGGCGAGTTGCAGACGTTTTTAATGTTGAAGCAGGTTGCACGTATACTGTCTACTGTGCTGAATGCTACAATGTGTTGCGTAATGCTTCTAGCTATTTGAAACACTTAAATTGTACTCACTGGATTGTGTGATAACACCACAGTGAAAACACATACGCTACTCTGCAGCTGAAATTTGTTTCAGTGAAATATTTGTCATATAACTGAAGGTAACCCCGGCGGAACGATTGCAGATTTATCCCGTAATCCTTGTGACTGTAGTGCTCCATGAACCTTAAGAGGAGGTTACTATAAATAAGGGACCGATGTAACTCAGTCATTATAGAGAGTATGTCACGTGCTGGATAATTGGGGTTCAAGTGGCTGCACGGACACAGGTTTTTCTGTTCCTCAGAACGTCCAGACCGGCTCTGGAGCTCTATTCAGCCTCGTGTGCAACGAGTACCGGAATTCTTAGCTGGGGACAAAGCGGCCTGAGCATGAAACTGACCATTCGAGTGCATCCAGTGTCGATGTTAAGAACGTACAGTGTACTGCCACTGTTCTGTTCGTCTGCACTGCATGGTGTACAATTAAGGACAAGAACAAGTAAATATTTTACCTTCTTAACTTAATGTGACTAATTTATTCGCATTGTGTGACGTTTAGATTACTGCAGATAGAATATTATGTAGAATGACGTGATATTGTATAGATCGAACGATGTGTGCGTCTGCGGTTACTGTGTGCTCTGTTTACGCTGCACGTAAGGAAGCAAGTGACCGAGAAAGAAAGTTGTGGTGTCTTGTTCTCACGTTATTATGTTCAGTTGTACCTGCATGTTTCTTGTCCCCTGTTCTCTGCGTCCTGTTATTATAGTTGGTGTGTAACACTCTTCTTAATAATCTTGTCTGTAAAAACTGTTTAGATTCAGGTACAGAGCATACGAGCCCCCACGGTCTTATACTCCATCAGTCCATCCGTCCTGGAAGGCAGTAAACATCATCGGGGCAACCACGACAAGGGAATCACGTTCAGAAAACGAGAAACAAAAGACAGCAGCTGAACGGACGAGATGCCAGCAAACCCTGGACCGTGACGCACTATTTCCGCCCATAATTTTGGCGCGCGAAAACTGGTTTGTCCACGTAATGACGGCCAAGAAAGTAATAACTTGCAGCAAACGTCCGGTCACCTCGTCTTCGAAGATCACGGTAATGGCTGCTGATACTGACGCTGTGTCCAGGCGTCGTACACTGAATTCACGCCGCATGACGGCAGTGCTGATGACTGTTATTATCAAGACAGGTCATTGGGTACGTATAACGTAACACTGAGGCGCGGTCGTATAAACATGGGTGCCGTGGAAAAGCAATGAGTATTACATATTCTGAGTGTGTGTCTGTAGCCTTAGTTATCCAGCATGCAATGTACATGCGTCGTATTATATTGTCATTTGTGATTAACAAAATAGGCCGTATACTTTAAACGTAACATTGAGGCGCGTTCGCGTAACCATTGTTGCCGTAGAAAAGCAATAAGTATTACGTATTCTGAGTGTGCGTTTTTGGCCTTAGTTATCCAGCATGCAGTGCGCATGCGTCCTATTATAATGTCACCTGTGGCCTGCAAGGCCTTGCCATAGTTGCTCACAACAGCCCTTAGTGGGCCAGGGCCTTCTCATTATCCAGAACTCACAGTCATACTCAGACACACCACAGTCGGTAGGCCTCCTCTGGTTTAGTGATCATCCTGACTGAGAGACCTCTACCTGACAACATGCAACACTCACAAATGACAATACATCCATGGGCCCGGCAGGATTCGAACCAATAATCCCAGCAAGCGAGGGCCGCAGACCCACACCTTAGGCCGCGCGGCCACTGGGAACGGCATGTTGTCAAGTTCTTACATTTAACCACTCCTTACTTTACCTTCCGGTTCATAAAGTAGCGCCATATTTACTTTTACGTGAGATGGAACTTCTGTTTATATTTTGGTGTGAAAAATGTGTTGTATAATAGAGAATACACCATATTTCTGACTGTTTCTCTATAAGTGCGATTAAAAGTAAATATTTTCTAATTTACATCTTTTTATTTCGTGTTTCTGAAATTAGATCCCAGCGCTCCATTGCAGCAGTAGAAGGGCTGCATTGTGCTCATCGCTGATCTAAATGAAGGTGGCTGGCGAATAGTGATTGTTTTCCTGTGACGTTAGGCGAGTTTTGTTCGTCATGAGACAGGCCTCCGTCAAACGTTTCAGTTACTCAGCTATTCATTAAATTTTGTTGCGGTTATCGGAACCCTAACTGTAGTTCCAGGAGCCTGGGTCTGGAACTCGTCCTGAACGCGACCAATCCGTTTCACTTCGTCTCTACCTTATTCTTCCTCGTCTTCTGGAACAAGTTTTGAAACACAATTTATCTTACCCGAGTTCAGCAGGCCTCCACAGCGGTATAAAGATTTGTTTGGCACGATATTCGTTCATGGGTCGTCGCTCTTACTTGTTTATGCCATTTTTGTGTTGTTGTTGTGTGTGTTTCTGCATATTGTTCGTTTCCATCTTTTCTTACAACATTTTAATTTTGTGTCGCCAGAGTTACTCATAATGCTTATCTAAAAAGCCCCATTTGTGAGGTTTTTATTTTAATATTATCTTTCCTGTCAACACAGATTATTGTACTGTTGTATTTCCATCTACAACTTTTCCTTCCTTTCTTGTTAACAGTGTCTTATTAACAAACTAATTCCGTGGAGCAAACTCCTTATTGAAAAACTAATAGTTGCCCAGCTAGGCATCTAATCCAGCGTCTTTTATGGAACCCGATAGTTCATTGCGTGTACACAAGAGAGCGCCACTGGGCCATATTCTCAGTCTGTTTACTCCAGTGAGTATTGTCGCGCTCTATTTTACCGACCTATAAATTGCAAGAATCTGAACCCGAAAACCGGACCGTTTTTTAAAGGCACACAGTGTTACAAAAGGGACACCGCACGTTGCAGCCGAGTATGTCGCAGTCATGTTTTGCATTCATGAGGTCCGCAGTTCAAATCTGCGAGTACACGAACTTAGAATACATTACGAAAGGATGTATTTGGTAGTGGTGATCTACAGGCATATAAATAATTAAGGAATATTTCGAATTTAATAAGGATAAAAATTCCATAGAAAACAAGAAATAGTTTAAGGTAGTAAAATATTTAGTACGTATTTCTATTGAGAAACGAGTAATTTTTCGCCGTTAATTTCAAACTTCGACATAAGTAGATGTTTCTGCGTGAGTGACAACTAAGGTTAGTTGCAGCCTGTGTAATGAATTGTTAAACTGAACCAACATTTTGTTGCTTAGTAATGGTATCCTTTAAGGTGTGACACTTCACCAAATTCTCTCTTTTATGGTAGATCTAAATCGGGTTCTTTTATGATATCATTTAAATTGTTTCTGAAATGAAATGAAAATATTATGTTCCTATCCGTGTGGTATTTCAATTGGATTTTATCCGCTGTCTAATTCAAATACAACATTCTGAAAACACTGTATTGCAAGGATGGGCTGCCTCCGTCTTCAGGTCAATGTAGGGTAGAAACCTGCTGAGTAATGCACACTGGACAAAACTGTTCGTCAACAGGGAATTGTATGCCTTGGGGCCAAACATCGCAGGTTTCCCCCTTTTCACCAGACGAAACGGACAGAATCGGTTCCGAAAATTCGTATTTTAGAATATTGTATTTTAATAATATAACTGATTTGTGTTGCTTTATAACAATAACATTAAATTGCTGCAGTTATACTAAATATTCATTCAGCCATATGCATAGCACATGATAATTGTGGAAAGGGATTTTGCAATGCAGCGTGTGGCTATATGCAAACTACGTTAATTGACTTTTAAGTGCCCTTGCACTAAGCTCAGAGAAAGCTGCAGGACAAGAATATCATGCAGCGTGATGAGCGCCGCACTCTTGCAGTTTCTCCGCCCTCTCTGCCTTTGAGTGTAACGAATATCGTGAGGCAATGGTCACTGTTTCTGTACCCTCAAGGTCCCTTGGTCTGTTTCGGCCCTCAAAGTCTTCGTGTGTTTACGCGTTACTGCAAATAAATGTAAGGCAGGACCATTCCTCGCCGTCCCATCAACTCAATTCGTTTCACTTCAATTCTTTTCATTCAACGCTATATAGTCGATACAGATAAGAATGTAAAACATAAAGATTTACCTGTGCACTCACAAAGACCTATTGGATAGTGGAGGTATAGATCCACACATTCTTAACATTGACAGTACATGAAAACGAGTGGTTAGCTTCACATCCCGACCTCTCTACCCCTGGGAAAAGAGTTCTGTGTATCCACAGAATAGGCTAGGTGGACCCCATTTTCGGTTTGGCCGCTTTGGAGAAGTGAAGAATTTCCTGCCCATGGCTGCAGTGCAACAGTAGGCGATAAGGCGTCATGAAATGCGTCAGTAAGCGTCTTGGTTTCAGACGACGTGCCTCTGAAACGGCAGGTCGTCCCCCTCCATCTTGTCAAGAGATAACAGTTATCAGCCGAAAAGCTTTCGATTGGCAGCTTCAGAGTGAGGAAACTATTATTGTTATCGAATGATCAATTTATGTTTGAAGCTTTCACGACAGTGACTTTGAAAATTTCCATTGCCAGTGACAGTGTTTCCCAAACGTCGCGGGCCCCTTTTGGTTTCGAAAAATAACCACGGATCCTGACATCCTTGCTGACGTAAAGATAGAGTGTACGGATTATAGGTAACAAAATTAAAATTTATATCTCATAACTGATTTTATGTAGCTACGAATACATGCCAGTAGCATACATTGCACATCTGAAATAAATTACTGGTTATCGCTTTCTTCATGGGTACAGGAAGTTCCTTAATGAGCTATGCTAACGGTCACACCGCCGAAATATCGCCAGTTAAAGAACTTCCGCAATTATTCTTAAGAAAACATTATTCCTTTATTTAAAAAAAAGAAGTAAACTGCAAATTAGCCATTACAGAAATGTATCCACGGATCCCCTGGAAACAGGCCGGAATCTGTGGAGCACACTTTGGGAACAACTAGTCTGGGAAGTTACGCGGTATAGTATGGTAAAATGCCGCCGAAGTTTGTCAGCAACATATTCTGGTACTCTGAAGATGGAGGCACTATGTTTCTCCGACAAGTTAGATGTCCCTCTGGCGCCGGATTTCAGTCCCCAGGGCTTGTATGTGGCTCGCCCATTGCTTTCAAATGTATTGCCGGACGACCGTAATGGCCTCTGGGTTTTCTCGGCATTACATCGCGCAACGACCCTAGTCATCCTTCGGCGCCAAAGGGTTAGTATGTTTTTGTCAGTCTAGACGGAATGACATCCCAGAATATGGCATTCGTCATAGACTAGAAACGATTCGAATCAACTGAGTTTACTCGCCGTAGAGAAGTCGTGTAAGAGCCCTGGTAACAAAGAACAAGTGAAAATGACTCTGTCGAACGTTTTTCCATGCTACTTTTAAGTCCACTGATTTGTTTTACAGCCATACAGCTGCTGCAGGCTTATACAAAGCCCCTGATACACGCTGTCAATGATTGTGTTCGTCTAACTGTTGTTGCTGTTTATCCGAGGACAGTGAATATAACCAAGTAGGATAGGTGTAATTAAGGGGTAATCGGGAGCTACGCGTTTCAGATGTCGGAGGAATTACCTGTTATCTTGACTGAGGTTTTTTTTACGGCTTTCTTCCTTCATTCCGCGTGAGTGCTGGAATTTACTCGGTATTTGGGCCTGAACCTCCACCTTCCAAGTTCCAACTTACTCACCGCTCGCCATCTTCATATTCCGCTGTGCGTTATGTAAGAACGTCTTTCATCAACCAAAGAACTGCTCAAGTCCACACACAGTCTTCTTGGATCTAATTTCATGTATTTTGATGGATGAGTACCAGCGTTTCGGAGGAACGTGTTTCCTCCGTCTGCAGAATACAGGGGTAAGAATCATGGGAAAAAATGGTGAAGAGCACGCCAGGGCCAGGGCTAGCAGCGTACCGATGGCCCGGAAGAAGGTACTGTGCAATTTTCGGGGTATCTTCAATCAGTATTTTGTGAAGTGATTATATCGGTCATTGCGAGAGAAAAAAAATTACATTTTAACATGCATATAATTCTGAATGGTTACCGAGATAGAGCTGTTTGAATCCACAAACACAAAAGCATTGCCGTTGCTTATAAAGAGAAATTAGTTATTACCAATTTAATTTTAATTTCGATTTAGTGTTTAAATGAAAAATGACAAAATTCTTACGGTTCACAGTAAGTGTTGGCAAATACCGCGTCATCCTCAGTGCAATTTGCAACTCACGTGCGAAGATCGCTTGTTGTTCGTCTGAGTTCATCTTCACGTTTGTGTATGCTAGCAGCAGAATCCAAAATGTCAACAAGCAATTCGTTTCTTGTATCCACATTTCTTTTGTAGGTTTCGCCCTTCATCCATGTCCACAAACAAAACTCTAGTAAAGAAGAGTGCGCACCACATTCAAACAGGTCTGTCTCGGTAGCCATTCAGAACTAGACACAAGTTCACATTAACTCTTTTTCTCAAAGTTACTGATACTATTACCTTCCAAAATATTGACCTTTCCTCATGCATTGCTCTGTATTTTGTACTGAAACATGAATTGAGAGTGTAAATAGGTTGTGGCTGACGCTGAGATACTGTTCGGGTTCGGTATGATGAACAGAAAAGGCCACGAGAGTGCCAATTAAGGAAACTGATGTTGCGCTCTGGCTGTACTGGTCCCTCTGCAAAAGCTGGTGACAAAATCAGTACCCTTACTTGTGTCGGAAAAATAGTTAAGTACGAGTTAGGCCAAGTTTTACACCAGCGCCGGGCCTAGCGGCAACTTCTCCGACAGCCGTGATGTGAGTACGGTCTATACATTGTGAAAAAAATACACCCTGGTGGTTGTCATACCGCCTGCTCTTTGTGGAATTGCTAGTAACGCCATAGTACTGACCGAATGGCGTGTTTAGAGCACGGTTGTGCGCCTTTTGTTTCGGCACTGGGCCACGATAATATATTGATGTGGATCCTAGTCACTTGGATTGTCAGGCGCTTTCGCACAATGACGAAGAGTTGCATTTTCAGTTTTCACCCTGAGACTGTGTCATTAGTGTGAGCGAATTAAGTAAGTTGGGATAACTGAAGCATGTAGCGCTCATGGGTTTCAAATGCATACCAAAGCTTAGTCGGGTAACCGTAATAGGATACAGTCAAGGTAAATTTCACCCTAGAATAGGCCGAGGGGAGTGGAGGTATAGCTGTACTCATTCTTTAACCTCGGCTCTAGTTGTGGTTGGTGGTCGTCACGCCCCGGCCGCTTTGCCCCCGGGAAGGACACGGTGCCCATTGTATAAGAGTCTGGGTGGGCCCTAGGGCCGGTCTAGACGGGTGCGGATATCGCCCCGACCGAGATTCGATCCGCGGACCGTCCAGCCCGTAGCGATTCGCTATACCGAGTGAGCTATTCCCCCCCCCCCACACACATATATATATACATATACATATATTATATTGAGAGAGAAATTGTATGTAACGTAAATTGTATGTGACGTATACAGAATTCCTCTGGCTGTGGATACGGACCAGTGGCGTCTTCTCTGTAACACAGAAATTAACCGCTGGTTTCCATATAAAGTGAAGAATTTCTTGATTATCTGCGTCACTAGTGAGTCCTCAGAAGCGATGTGTTCTGTACAGTTAATTAATAAGACTGGATTATATTCTAGTATTTACTGTAATCAGTACGATTTGTACCTTACTCAGACTGTAGCTGCAAATATCAGTTGAAGCCGAAGACCAGCTGTTACAATGCCGAACGTCACAGCCTAGGTGTGCTTGTCTTGCAAGCAAAGTGGTTCACCTTTCAGCCGGTCAGCTTCGCAACGCATTGGCCCATTTTTGTTTTGCCCTTCACTTCACACCTCTTGTGGTGATATGCGTAGTATCTTCTGGTCCTTAACATAATAAAGAAACTATGCACAGACGCGACTGGAATGCTTCCTTTTTGACTATATAATAATGCCACACCCAATTTATGTATAGCGAACCACTTTATTTTAATTATAAGCAGCCGCCAGAATGCATTGTGTTGTACGTAGTGTTTCTATGATGACAGCGTGTAGTCTGGTAAAGTTTCGGATGAACATTTTGTTTCCGTCTTCAGGATTAAATTTCTCTACTCTGAAAGTGCAGGTAGTTTGTACCTCGAGATGCTTTTTATCCGTCTGCCCGCCTGAAACACTGTACCATAACCCAGAACGCCACGCTATGAATGTTTATCTCTCCCATAAACTGAGATTTCGCCTACAGATGTGGCCTATATCTGTAGCCTGCAGTTGACACTTCACCAGTTATTTGCACACACAACACTATTGTGTGCCTAAATGGGAACTTCTACTCAGTTGCCGAAGTATGTAGCAGTTGAGAAAATTCGTGAACTGCTAACTCGCAGTTTCTCATTTCTACTCTTACACTTACGATCGTGTAACGAAATTAGCCTTTGTGGTTGAATAATATTAAAAGGGATCTCATGGAAATAGCAATGATTATATGGAGTGGAGCGTACAGACCAGGAGAAAGTGCAGTGGTGGGTTTTTGCATGACGATGATTAGTTTTGGGAGTCCGTATTGACGAAGGTTGTCTGCGGTTTGGTCAGTAGAACTGACGGGCAACTGCACATGTTGTAGCCGATATCAGAAAGCCTTTTTCTTATTTAATGTAATATTATGTTATGTCTAAGAACGAGCAGAATGCGAATAAATTCCTGCAATTCTTGTTATTACTGAGTTCAGAAACGTTACCGTCTCGCCAACGGTCTTAAAACGATAAACATTGTGGTATAAGAAAAACTAATTTTGAAAATTGGTGTGTTAAGGTAAAGTCCCGTACACGCCATAGACCATACAGGTGAGTGGGTACGGCTGCAATTCTTAACCACGGTGCTGGATTGGGAGAGTGGTCAGCTTCACGCCCCAGCCGCTTTACCACAGCGGGAAGAGTCTACGGTACTCATTGAATAGGAAGCTGGGTGGGCCCTAGGACTGGTCTAGGCGTTTTGGAGAAGGGAAAACTCTCTGGCCCCTGCAGTAAATGGAACCCCGTTTCCTAGGATAGCCATCCCATAGCCTGGTCCTTATACCAACCACGCTGTTACTTCTGTGTGTGAAAGTGACTGACGTTTTATCTTATATTAAAGGAAGGAATAAATTACAACGTTTTAAAGGGGAGTAGAATATTTCATATAAAAGAGCTTTATAATATGTTCAGGTCACCGGGTGTTGTTGGGATATTGAAATCAAGGTGGTTGTAATGGGCTGAGCATATTGGTAGGGTAGACTGTTATTCGTAGAAATTGATGGTCCATCTATGGAAACCTACTCAGTATTACTGTGGAACACATACCTAATTTCGTGGTAAATTTGTAGTTTCGTGCGACGAAATGCTATGTGAGGTAGGTGGGTATGTTTACCCCGTGTTCCCCCATTTGAGCAGTGTTCTTATTTTTGTCGAAGGCAAACTAAACACTCCTCTCTTCTGGCATTCCATGAGTTAATTTTCTGTCAGTTGTGTATGGAGCTGAACGTTAAAATGCGTGGACTATAAGGCCCACCACTGAACCCACCAGTGAAAGATACTGTATATAGTTTATGTGCACCGATACGATGCAGCCTATAGTTCTGATTGCTTTAGGCTGTAAGGGTGAGTACACGGTGCTAAACACTCCGTCAGTAGTCGTTCAAATGTTTTAGCATCTTAAATTCATCATTATGGCGCCTTCCCAATCGTAATGGTCCTAAGATACGTCGACATTGTTGCCATATCACAGCATCGGCATCACTCACGCAACAAGGAACTGCCGTTATACTGCACAAGAAATTGAAGTGGTGTAGCCGACCTCGGGATTCAACCCACAGTCTTTCAAGATGCGAGGCTTGTACTGACTAGTTGCACCAGTTTTTCCTTATAAGTCTTGGAGTTCTCATGGCTGTGGCTATGAAGATAGTTGTCGACTGGTATGTGAAGTCATGTAATCTAGTAGACAGGCCTCAGCGTTTGGGAGTGCTGCCTCTGTCTTCAAATTGGGGGCGGAGGGGGGGCGGGAGGTTAAAATTAACTTATCTCATTTGAAGAGTGTGAAATCTATGGGGCGTTGCTTAGAGCAATGTGACGCTATTTCCGCTTTGCGTCGTGAAGGCATTAGGGGGAGGAGAGTTATGGCTGCACTCATTCTTAGCCTCGGCAATGGATGGAACTGAGTGATCAAATTCGCTCCCTAGCCACTTTACCCCCCGGGACAAAATTGGGGTACCTGGCGGTCCCAGAGCCGATCTTGACGTTTAGCAGGAGAGAAAAATCTCTTAACCCTGCCGGGATTCGATCTCCTTATCGCACAGTGCGCATCAGTAATACCGTCGGTAGACCGCTAATGTCATGTTGTTACGGGGGTGGTCTTCTGGGATGTGATGCCATATATTTTGGTAGAAAAGCTTCGTCATGTTGGAATAACGCTTGCTCTCTATTGTGAGAGTGAGAGAGCCGCTCAGTCTCTAAGATGAAAGCGACAGGTTCCGCCGTAACGTTGTTACCTGTGTGTGCGTGCGTGTGTGTATGTGTGTGTGTATATGTGTGTGCATGCGTGTGTATGTGTGTGTGTATATGTGTGTGCGTGCGTGTGTATGTGTGTGTGTGCGTGCAACAAGACTGTCGCGTTTGAGGAGAGTGACATTTTCTGTTGGGCATTATTAACTTTACCGCCGATGTGTGTGTTGATGAAAACTTTTCCTTTCCCTCTCACATTCTTTGGTGTCAAGGTAGCTGAATTTCCTTTTCACTAAGCATTTCATCTTTATGGATGTGCACGTGTAGTGGATCAGACTTCATTCGCCAAAATTATCTGTACTATTAAAGTGCACACCTTGTATGCATTTCGTGCAAAATAATGCATTCTATGAATTCGCGCTGTGATTTCGTTGTGCTGCTGGGAGTAAGGATTTGTAATGACCAGGCCCTTGACAGGCTTCGATTAGCACGTGTGGTGCTGAACAGACGCGCTTGTTACAGTTGGCTGCTCGAGCTAAGTTGCTGATTAACCCCACATACACGTACAAGTACATTGTGTGCATTTCGTGTGTGTCGGTAACGTGGTAATGTAATCGATATCAGATATTTAAACGTTACTTGATCAAAATTAGATGACACCTGGACTGTTGTTATTAATTGGTGAGGAAACGTGCGCATATCGTAACAGTTCGGGCTGGTTCGCTTTCCTTTGGGGGGGGGTTAACTTACGGGAAATGGTGTGATGGTCACAAGGATATGTATTGTATTTCTCTCTGCAACTTTCGTTAGAAGAACTGTTGTCTCTCATGAACATGTGTCGATTTCTGCAAGCCGCACACGCAGAAGAACGATAGGTATGTCCGTTACTGTTGTCCAGTTTTACCCAAAATAGGAATATATCGAAGAGACTTAGTCAGATTTTCTAATTTCATATTTCATGGCAGTCCATTCGTTCCGAGGTTCTGGAATTGTTACATATGGACAGACGGACATGACGAAACGACCTGCGGACGCGTGATAAACAGAGAAATGAATTGCTTGTTGCGAGGTGCCCAAAGATAATTTGACCAACGTATCAGGGGAGGCAACATTATAAAGTCACTTTCCTGACGTTGATATATTCAGCATACACTTTTTCTGTACGAATATCTGTTTTGTGGAAATCCTGCCAGAACCTTAAACTTCGACAATATTCGGTCATTTCTTCCCCATTTCGTCATAACATTATTTGTAAATATGATGACGATGTCGTTGTAACCTAACCTAACCTAACCATGAGACACACCGCCACTCAAGGAACTGCAGAGAGGACTGACCGCACGCATCCAAGAATGTTTGTGGCCATTGTGTTGGAAATACAAATAAATGAAAGAAAAAAAAAGACAAAACAGGAGGAGATCAACGGCTTGTGGTTATTTCTCGTCTGCAGCAGCCAATTGTGAAAATAAACGTGCAATTTGTTCTGAATGGAAGTCCGCCCCACTTAGCGGATAGCTTGTCATGCTGTAACCTGGCCATTGAACTGTCACGCAATCTGGTCACGGAGAATTACCTCGCCGCGTGCATTGTCTGTCTGTCTGTCTGCCTGCGAGAAGGGGCCGCGGCTCGAAAATTAAATGAATTTTGTTATGGACGCTGTAGAAAATTTAATAACATGGACTTTCAGTGTTCTCAACATTCACCAAATATTACTAGATTTATTCAATCCGTGAGAAGGGCGGAGTGTGTAACACGCATGGAATATTTGATAAATACAGTGAATGCTGCCTATAACGGAAGGACAAGAGGCCGAATTTTTGTCGTTTTCGACAGGTTCCGTTTCATATAGGTACTAGAAGTTTGTATCCTCGGGACTGTAAACGTTTTCCTCTAAAGACGAGTTTCCTTTATGTCCAGGTTCCGCTTACGACACGTTTGACTGTACATGAATTGTAGTCGGGAAACCTGAAGGTATGAAGCGACTAGGAAGAATAGGTATAGATTGGAGGTATAGCGTAGGAATCTTCATGAAAAGCAGGATGTGAGTGTGTAGAATGGATTCGTCTAGCGTAGCATAGATTCCAATGGCGGGCTGTTAACACGGTAATGAACCTGGAGTATCTGGGCGACTACACTAAGTGGCCTAGCCAGAGTGGAACATTATATATGCATGCCATACCATATCTTTGCCGATGTTGCTTCTGGCCTTAACTATGGTGTTAAGCTGTTCGGTGCCACGCAGTACCTACATGCACACCAGATATCTGAGGAACGGTTGTGATTGTTTTTGCCACTCGAGTTGGCGGTTGCAACACGCTCTTAGGGGCAATGAAATTAGCAGCCAAACTGGAATGTTTAACTGGCCATGCGTAACAATAAGGAAATCACGTGCAAAGCGTTTATGATACCAAAACAAAAAATCGCCGGCATGTCAATTGTAATATAGATCTGATCTGATCTCAGGTAGTGGCCGTTGACGTTGTGAATACAAAAATTCCGTTCGGAATTGTGAGTTTGTGTCAACACAACTCGTGAAAACGAACTCCGCAGAGCATCGTGTACGTCTCATTTAGTGTTCCTTAGTTCGATTCCTTATCATTCCGCGTGTCTGGAAATTGCCATCCTGTACGCCTTCGTCTGTGTAATCTCGAAATTCCGTCCACATAAACGGTACTGTTAAAAAGCGAATTATCGTTTGTACTGTACATACGCGTATAGGCTAATCCTCTTCATTCTGAAGTTACGCGTGTTTGAATCAACTAGTAAGAACTTTATGAATGGCTAATAGATAAGGGTTTATTTATTTATTTATTTATTTATTTATTTATTCATTCATTCATTTATTTAGCCGATCCCAATGGCCGCGCGGTCTCCGACCGCTTGCTTGTGGGTTCGAATCCCGCCGGGGGTATGGATGTTTGTCATTTGCGAGTGTTGCATGTTGTCAGGTAGAGGTCTCTACTTAGGGCTAATCACTCGTCCAAAGGAGTCCAACCAAGTGTGGTGTGTCTGAGTATGATTGCGAGGGCCCGTAAAGGGAGGCTGTGACCCGGAATCGGATCGAAGCGTCACAGGAAAAACAATATATATATATATATATACATATATATATATATATATATTTAAGGGTGTTTTCAATGTATCAGCTTACGGTATGAAATGTCGCGTTACTTGACGAATATTGAATCAAGCCGATTTGGAAGGAAGCTGTTTTTTTCCCAGCAATTCTTCACTGTCCAGTAAAATCCATATCTCTAAAGCTACGTAACTCCTTAAAGCGCCGTAATTACCGTATGAACATAGTGCTTTATTATTCGAAAAAACTGCATTTTGCTCACGCAACGTTTGTATATGTTACGTATGAGTCTCAGAACAAGCGGCGGCTTTTATTTTCGTAAACAGCATTAAACAACGAGCTTTCAATTGGAAGCTCTGCGTTTTCTGTCGGGTAGAGACTAATTTTTTAATATTATCAAGATGAGCTTCGTGTTTCAGGAGTCAGATGATCGCAGATAACTTATGCAATGTTATGTAAACATTTTCATCTAAAAATTATCCAGTTAACATGCTCTTGAAATTTAACCCGTCGTGTTTGTAAGATTATACGAGAAAATCCATATCAATGAGCAGAGGATCTTGTCTTTATATTTCAGTTATTTACTTCAGGCTGGACAACCAAGTATCGTGGTTCGATTCCCCGTAACGATAAGAGATCTTTTCCTTCTCTGAAGCGGCCAGACCGGCTCTGGAACCCACCCACCTTAATATTCTGTAGGTACCGAAGATACTGTCCTTAGGGGTAAAGCGACAGAGGAGTGAAGCTGACCACTTACACCCCGTGTAGTTCCTAGGTTAAAAATTACTGCAGCTCTAACTTCACTCACCATGTACCTTCGTGAGGTGCACAGGGATAACTTTAGTAGATTAGGTCCCTTTGGTCAACTGGGCCTGCTACCTAATAAACACGTTTTCTTACTTACTGTATCGCCCTGTCGGTTAGATCAGTTTCGTAGTACTGGCGACACTGACCGTAAACTGGAGTCCTCGAGAGAATCTTTGGCATGTCTATACAATTTTGTGAGTGTTCATTCTCGTTTTCCCCTGTAGCATGCACAGGTGTCTTGATATGAAAACAGCCGTAAATTCCATCTGGACCCAACTGAGCAACTTACCACAAAGGCAAGGATTCTGGCTTGCTGTATGGAAGCACCCGTTTCGAATCTGAACCACAGAAGTAGCTATTTCGACAGAGGGAGGCTATTCGTGAGATTTCAGCTTCTCGCAGTTGTGAGTGTGAATATTGCCTTTTCTGAGATACGACGCCGTATGGTTAGTATACGGGATCTATCTTTGGGCTAGAAACATTGAAGATGGAGGCAGAAGACTGCAATCTTGAGACCTTTGTATTTCCTTAAACCTTGAGAGCGAATGATTATGTAATACTTCCCAATGTGGCACGACCATCTCCTTCCAGATCCTTCGCACTTGTCATCCGTAATCACAGTCAGGTCTAATTTGACAGCTACAGAACTTGTTTAGTTAAATCGGAGTCGTCGAACAATGTTGGAGTCAATAACAACGCCTGGACTAACGAGTGTCAATGGACCCGTCCATGCAGTATGTTTTTCTGACGCACTCCGGAAGAGTGATCCGTCGTTCAGCATCCTGTTGACCTCCGCATCGCCATCAGCTCCGAGACAAGGGAGCACAGTATCAGAAAGAAAGTTTCGAAAGAATAATACAGTGACAAATTTCCCATATGAATGAGAAGCGTTGCTTGATCGCGTTCACACAAGATACGTCAAACGTATGTTAATGTCACTTATTCTGTGCGATTTCCTTTATGATGCAGAACAGTTTTTATCGAGATGACCGTCTTGCTGGATGTCAAGTCTTGTCATCTGGTAGATTTAGAAGTGTAATTGTACTTTGTGTTTTGAACTTCGTCAGTTGTAATCACGGCCCGAACATAGGTGCCCTGACTCATGTTCCTTTCCACAGCCTTCCAGTTCGTTATTCATAATCATCTGACCATTCGGCGCCGTACAGACTGAAGTATTCACAATGTGTTCGACGATAAGGAATATATGTCTAGTGTTATGTATAAAAGGTTAATGCTTGATATTCTGCCATTGTGTATTTTAGTTACGAATTGGAGCAGAAAATGGCAGCAGTGGAAAGTAAACGTGAGTCGGTACTAGTTGGGCTACCTTTGCTGAAAAATGTTCGTATATAACAACGCCCCTTAATGCGTCTTGTTAGTCAACCAAGTTATCTTTCGATATATATTGACGTTGCTATTTTATCGCGCAGTTCGTCTCTGAGTAAAACATGATGCCTACCCAACTACAGTAGTGATAGTCGCAACAGCTTTATTTTCACATTTAACGCGGTTTACGCTAGTAAGTACAATAGTATATAAATCACTGTTTGCCCTTGTCTTCCTTCCAAGACTCAATCGTGATTGAAGCATTAAGGTTGCATGCCGTATTTATTCACACCATACGTGGCTGGAATCAAGTATACAATGAAAACTCCTTCATTACCGGTCTGGCATTGCTCCAACTAAATTCCTGCTGATATTTTACTTTCTTTTCGATTTATCCAACAACTATGGATGCAGTCGCAGTTTACGATATTTTATCTCGCCGTAATCCAACACATGAACACTTGAGACAAAATGTCAGACGAGTAGTTATAAAGAAGGGAATATCGTGTGCTGTATTGTGTGCCAGGAATACGGTGTTTGGTTATCCCTTATTTAGTAGAGGTTTGGTTAACATGACTCTCATTGTACGCGACTGATATGAAAACCTTCGTGTTATACGACATTCTGTCGAGTTTCGTTTAACCACGGACTGACATATCCAGATCTAATGCACAGATCTGTGCACACCTGAGAACACGACGTAGGCCAACGCAGGCTCACAGTGATGATTTGACTGGCTTTGAGATCACGGCTTACACAGTCTCACAATGGTGCCATGGCTGGCCATGCAGGATAGCATAACGAGCACTGCTCAGACTCGGAGGAACTTCCTTGTCGTCTGAAGTGCTGTACTTTGATTTATAATATTTTTGTTACGTATGAAGGATCGTCTGGAAATAAGTTTACAATTCACATATATTGGATTTGTTAATTCCCAGCGGGTGCCAGAGATTTGTCCCTTTTCCATAACGTCGACACGGCTCTACGAGTATAAACCACCCAGACCCCGATTCATTGCTCTTTGCACGGAAGAAAGCGGTCGGAGCGAAAGCTACTTACCTCAATCTAATCTCGATGTTAGGAGTAAAGGGCGCTACACCTCCACTTCCCCTTGTGTGCATGACGTGCACAAGGACAAATTTACCTTTAACTTTACCTTCCTTTCACATGCCATAAGAATAGTTACGATTCGTTTGTGCCCCTGTCGCACCGCTTTCCCACTTTTCCCATATTTCCCACATTTCCCACATAGTCCCCAACACAACTGAGGCATTTATCATATAGTAGGACAAAGTTTTCTAATCCCTGTTAATAGAAGTCGGTGCCCTCTGTTCCCAATCATCATGTCACAACTGTTTCCACCTTGCAACCATCTTAAACGTGTGGTCGCGAAGAATTTGCTTCCTCGTTAGACACAGATGACAATTGATGGGTGCCATGTGAATGTATGCTGGATGTTTAAGTGTTCTTATAGTTACAAAATTATACGCCACGACCACATATTTCCTGTCTGACCCTCGTACATTAGGTGCCAAAGTACGTCAGGTATGCATGTAATACGTTATGTATAGTATGTGTTGTGCGTGTTAGTCCTGAAGATTAAGCTTCTCTGTAGCTGGATCTTTTTCACAGGCTGATTCCCTCTAACCCCTACTTCCTCAAGGACGCAACATGGTTTTGATATTCAGTGAGTGATACAAGTACCTAACCCTCATGTTAAACAACGGGTCACACTCAGCCGAAATCCAAATTAAAGTCGGTATGTAGGTGCAACTGATGTAAAACGTCGAGGGACGAAGTACGAAGCTGTAGGCTTTTCCAAACACAAGTTCTTCACCTGATTTCGTTGTTATTTTAGAAATACGTGCCACAAAATCCTTAATTTTCACGTATTGTGTATATAAATAGAAATTGTATCCAATAAACGTAACAAACTTGTGAGATTTGAGATTCTCAAGGTGGGGAGCATTAACATTGCAGTCTTCTGAAATGTGGCGCCTTTCATTTTAATTGATAGGTATAGACCTTTTGGGGAAACCTCCACCGAAACCTTGCTACTACGAAGCAAAACAGTCACGTGGCAAGACAGCGATGTTAAATGAAGGAAGAAATTCAAAGCGAAAGGTGGTCGACTAATAACTTCAGAACTCCGGGGTACCGCAAACTGAAAATAACGAAGTCTGCAGTAAGAAAAGATAATGTCAGTACCATTATTGTAAACTGCTTAAAATAATTCTTATTTCTATTCTACAGTTATTCATTCTTTCGAATATTTCTGAATTGTTGCAGTATCGGTCCTGTAATAAATATATAAATGTAACATGTAATTTATATAATAAAACATATAAATGTGTGCTTTGAAAATTATTTTTTATAAAACTACACATTAGTTTTTTAAAGTTCATTTTTATATGCGTGAATTGTGGATTTGCTATGTAGATCTGTCATTGAAATGTGTTGATCCTGTGTTGTTTGGCTTTTATGTATTATTATGTTGATCATCTGTTTATGGTGGCACTTATTTATTATTACCCCTCTCTTATTTATTTATTATTTTTATTTATTTTTTGGTCTATCTTCGTAGCTGCATGTATATTTTATTAGTGTTTTCGCAAAAGTTTTTCAAGTGAGAAACGTCTCCTCAAATTAAATTCGGAGACGCAAGTCTGGGTATACCTGTGTGGTTCCATTCTTTAATATGGCGTGTCCAGGTATTTCTGTTATTTATAGCATTATTTAAGTTAAACACATTAAATTCTTTTCCATTCCGTTTATTCCCATTAGCGTGATCCTGCCTTATTTATAAAAATTGTCATCTGCGTACTTGTCCAGTCTTTGTCTTTTCAACACTCTCCAGATGAATTTCATCATACTGTTTTTTTTTTCTGTGACGCTGCAGCCCAAATCGTTCCTAGGACGTCTCATTGTTGAGGTTTCTAGATCACACACATTTAGACACACACACACACACACACTCGGTAAGACTTCTCTGAATGTGTTATCAACTCGTCACAGAGGTCGCTACCTAAATAGCACACGACAAACATAAGGGGCAAGCGTCTCCCGTCGGCAGGATTCGAACCCGCGATCCCAGCAATACAGCAGCTGCAGATCTACGCCTTAGATCGCACTGCCACCGGGACGGGCCCAATATATTATTACCTATTGCCGTCGTAGGCCACAGAGAGATTCATTTCGCGCGGCCGCCATGTTGTTCTTTTACCCTCTACAAGAAGAATACGTTGGTAGAGTTGCAAATTGCAGTTTTCTTCTTACAAGAACTGTATAGACTTATAGCCGTAAGGCATCTGGAACCAATGTATAATTCCCGTACAGTGGTTGCCCATGGTAATTTCCCTGAAGCAAAGTTCTGACCCGTCAGTTTACCTCAGGACTAACTTAAGGATGTGCGAACTGCACCTCTACCACCGTCCCTCAGTTGCCACAGCAGTCACTTTATCTTTCAATTTCATTTCCAACACACATTACTTTTAAGTGTAAGAAGGAGCTGCAGTACGGCTAAGAACTCTTTGTAACAAGTATCCATCTTTTACTTCAAAATTTGATAACTGGCTGGCTGACCACATTACAACTTCATATGTGCCTGTCACAGTACAGACAGTGTGTGACTGAGACCTCCCGTCCTTCTGCGATCTGACGCCGCGTCACTGGTTGATTTGTGCCGACGTTTCGAGACAACGTAGCGGTTTCATCTTAAAGGGTCGAAACGTCTAACGAAGGATGTCCACTGTTTGGATACCGGGCGTGTCGGGTCTCTGAGGAAGAGGGAGGACATGACAGAGGGCTGTAGAAAATTGCGTATTTGAAAGTGTCGTAATTAGTAGTTCTTGTCATATATTTTTGGATGATCATATCAACACAAATGCGAAAGGCACGTTATGGGAGGTTATAGAATTTCATATTATGCAGTACAGCGTCGATTGTCCGAACGTCAATTGTCAGAACTACCGCCGTTAACAAAAAAAAAAAATGCCATGTACTTTCCAGTTCCTGATTACTACACTGAAAAATCCTACATTATTTTAAAAAATGAACTTCTCAAATTTTGCATTACTTCTTTCTACCGTATAATAACTTGTGTTTGTTGTTTCTCTGATATAAATGTGTGAATTTATTGTTGAAGTTATGTAAAACAATTTGGTACATTCAGAATAAATTAAGTATGCATCATTATTTTAATGCTTGCTGGTTATCATTTACGAACCATTTTCTAAATCGATTACGGTATTTGATGATAATTTTTTCATGCGTATTTCATTATCCGAACAGTTTGATTAACCGAACTTCCTCGTTCCTAATTAGTTTTGAAAATCGACGCTGTACTGTATAAAGTATTGCAAGAAAGATATGAAGAGAATAGACCACTTGGAAAAACTAGGCATGTATAGGAGAATAATATTAAAATGTTTCTTAAAGGAATAGGGTGGGAGGATTTTGAATGGATTTGTGTGACTGAGAATAGGGATTAGCGGCCGGCCTTGTGCACAGTATAATGAACCCTCGCCGTCCACAAAATGCGGGGATTTCTTGACGAAGTAAGCGACTACACGCTTCCGAAACAGGGACTACTGTATATGTTGTTCTGTTTGGTGAACGTTACTAATTTGCAGTAAGGGACGTACTAAAAACTGGTTCACCACTCTCCTTGTCTTTGTTTTCTACCGGAACTACATCCTCAAGTTCTCTTACATCGCATGATCGTGGTAATTCAGACCAAGGGCGGTTTTCATAAACGCGATAAGCCGGACGGGAAATTCACTAGTTAAATTAACCACATTCACATACCTCTCATCTTGCCCAGTGTTCGTTGAGTCGCTGTCGTTGTATGGACTCAGGTCTGTGCAGTTCGAACGCCCGAACGTGTTCCATTCCTGTCGTGTTATACTTGCAGGGTCAGCGCCTGCAGAACACCGTGGTGTCTTGGCATTGTTGTAATGAACCATAGGCAGTCAGTTCAGTTTAGACTTACTGCATCACGTACGGATACTTCGATTACCTATAGTAATTTAAAGTATAGCTGACATAGCTATTAATAGACACTCGACAGCTTACACAGTAGATACGTTCTGGAAGATTCGGCGCAAGTCGAACTGCACGCCAGTCAGAACTGAACACACGCACGGTCAACTGTGTAGGTGTGTGTATATAAGGGAATCCAGTTGCAGTCCAGGCTGCAACAAACTGGAACCTGAACGGCCGCGGTATGACCGCCCCGCCGCCCGTGTTATCGTCCAACAGTACTCTGCCCCCACATTCGCCTCTTAGTGCGATCGCGATCATTCCTGCAAGGAAAAATCCTTCGCGCATTTCGAAAATGCTATTTCAGTTTTTTACTTTTTCCTAAATTGCTTAATTCACGGAGTGTCTGAATGCCCTTTACTTGTTTTGAACATTTTTAACGACGCTGTCAATACCACATATTACAAAGCGTTGAATGGCGGTGTGCTCGAGTGTCGTTATCAGTATGTTGGCTACGTTACGGACTGGACAACGGAGTAATCTTTTGATTCCTGGCGGGCGCAAGGCTTTTCTGTCCTCGCCACAAGTGCAGACCGGCTGTGGGGTCCACCCATCTTCCTGCTGAGTGGGTACCGAGACTTTATGGAGGGTAAAGCTGCCGAATCGAGGAGCTGAACACTTTCCAGGCTTTTGGTGACGATAGTGGGATTTGAACCAGCGGCGTCTCAAATGCGAAGTAGATATACAAGTGACGCATTTTCTTTAAATAAAGTAAATAATAAGAATCCTATTGCCCTATGTTCCTACTGTACAGAGGTACATATGTTAACCATGCAGTGCTCGTGGTTATTTTATGTGGCGCCGGTTTGTAACGTTAAGAAATTCAGTGCCGCCCACAAAGTGCATTGCTGTCATTTCTGAATGTCAGGACAAAGGAGCAATTATTCCCCTACACAGTGCAACATTAAGTGATTGTTTGGTCGAAGCGCAGTCTGTCTACTAAGCTGTACGAATTGAATGTTTAAATATCATTCACGTTACTCTTCTTTTTTAAAGACGCAAGTGTACGTATAACGTAACAATGAGGCGCGTTCTTGCGACCATTGTTGCAGTGGGAAAGCAATAAGCATTACATATTGTGAGTGTGGGTGTAGCCTTAGTTATCCAGCGTGCAATGCGCTTGCGCCATATTGCCATCTGTGGCCTGCACTGCTCTACAACATTTTTCCACATTAAGTCATAAACGGCGCGATTTTCAACAAAAAAAAAGTTATTGAACACAAAATGCGTGTTTTGATTTCCTCTACAACTTTCGTCTGAAACATTTCTCACATAAGAAGAATTGAGTGAGATATGATAAAGAAATGTGTATTGGTCTTGTTGTGAAGTGCCGGCTGTTCTTGTCTGATTTTAATGAATTGTCTGTATTCAAATATCAAATTTAATGAAAGTCCATCCAGTAGGAGCCGAGTTGTTCCATGAGGACAGGCGGACGGACGGACGGACAGACGTGACGAAGCTAATAGTCGTTTTTCGCAATTTTTCGAATGCGCCTAATAAATATGAATTTTATTAAGAAGAATAATGTGTGAAACAAGGAATACAGTCTCCTTCCCTGAAGAGGGAGACAGCAGGTTTGTCCGAAAGGTTGATACATTTCTACCAGAATACACGGCGTGGCGTCCCAATATGCAGTAGACATCGTAGTTACTGCAGTGTGAGCCACAGCTTCACAGATAGCAAACATGCTCACAGCGGAATAACATGGTGACAGGGGCAAGAGAATTTCTCTTCTGCGAAACATCTTCTGGGGCCCACCCAGCCTTCTCGTCACGGGTACGGGGTTCTTTTCCGGGAGTAAAACGGCCGGGGCGTGAAGTTTACCTCTGACCTCTATCTGTTGCGGAAGTTGAGAGTGGAGCTATACCTCTGACCCCGTATGCACCTTCGTGAAGTGTACAGTGACTACTTCACACTTACTTCGGTCACCGTAACGCTTGCAGAGATACGCGATCAAAGTAAAAGGTTTTTTCTCCACAACTTCGAAAAGTTCACACCTTTGTAAATGTTCAGTGAGTTTCGCTTGACACGTTCGCAGAAGCGCTTGTACGTTGTGGTTACCATCGCCGTCTAACTTCAACCAGTATTGGACTTTATCTACAAATTTTAATATAAATCCCAAATAATAAAATTCCTTGGAAATCTGTTTATAGTCTTTTCGAGTTGTCACATGCGCGGGCAGACATAATAATGATTCACTTTTGCGACTTTGCGAACGCATCGCTAACGGATGCTGTAAGCAGAACTGTACAGTCTTAATAATTCGAATATTTTACTTACCCCTACTTGATACAGCACTCTGATGCCTCTGCCATCGTTGAAGTGATGGAAGTGCGGTAGGTGGTGGTAGTCACCTGCAGGTGCAGTAGTTTCTTCCAGCTGCTGAATGTCCTGATCGTCATATAGGTGATGATGGTGGTTGTGATGGTGCTGGAATACTACCAGTGGCAGTCTGGAAGATCTCACAGCTCCTACGACAGCCATACCCACGAACACCACTGCCAAAGTTCTGACACTCATCTCGTGTTGTTGACAACAGCGGTTTGTCGACACTGTCGTCATGTTTTCCTTCACTTGTTAGAGCCGGTACGAACAGAACTACAGGTACGGTCAGTACCTCCCCTTTTGCGAATAGTATTGATCTGTTTCTAAATCCAGTTCAGTACTGACGACACTTATAATTTGAGACTCAATGTAAGCATACTTATTGGATTTGGAGTGAAAGGTTTACCGCCTTCCGTTTTTGTGTGTGAAAGCGCACTAAGTGACTGTGATCAGCTGATTGTCGTCATAGGCCCGCTCGCCGTTCTTCAACTCCGCTGCTTGTAAACAGCAGCAGCAGCAGTCCGGTAACTTTCATTCAAGTTTGCGGTTAGCTAATCAAGTTTGTTGTCCCCGGATATTTCCTTAGCGCATGCGGCTCTGCTGCTGTCTTTATTATCTTAAGGTACGTAACCACACTCTTCGTGTTACTCTGCTAGTTTTATCACAACACCTCACTTGCGAATATTTTAAGTTTTCATTCTCGAGTTGATTTTTAACCCAACAGACGTAGCAAAATTACGTTCCAAATTAAGCCGCTAACGCATGTCTTTGTATAGAAAACTATTCTTATATATTAATTACTAACTAAGAATTGTAGTGCAAGTATCAACTCTATATTATTATTATTATTATTATTATTATTACTAGTAGTAGTAGTAGTAGTAGTGGTGGTAATATTTCCTGTTTCTTATTTTTTGGATTAAACCATGTTAATTGTCTCGTAACCCTTTTCTCAGCCTGTTTTATCAATGTGATAATTATATACTTACTAATCAGCGCAGTAAACTGCTATACTGAACGTTGTTATACCTAGATTCAAGCTGACCACCAAACACTTTTAAAGTGTTGTAGAAAAGCAGTGAGATTTGGCCTACTCAAAACTATTTGAAACCCCCGTCTCTTGCTTGAAGATCCCAGATCGTACCTTCACTGAGTGACGAGTCCTTCGCTGGTCATAACTTTGCACTCGCTGTCTGTCCTGTCCTATCCTCGTGGCTCTTCACAGCAAGTTACGGAGCAAACAGGAGCGGCTTCGTGTAGTGACCCAGATCGTTCCTTCCTTGCGTTGAAGTCACCAATTTTATACGTAGGCAACCTGCCGTTCACTTACGCACAGCGTCTGCTGTGTCTCGTAGCATATATGTACGTCCGTCCTTGCCTGAGTTGCCGGTCGACTGCGCACCCAATCTCCGCTACTACAAGGTTTTATAGGAAAGGTTTTCTCATGAATGACTTGGGACGAGTCCATTACGAGGAGGGAAGCGCACCTGTGACCACTGAGGACACAGGTGGGGCGGGAGGAAGGTGAGAGGCTCACAGGAAGATCAACAAGAAGAGAGAAGGAGAGAAAGTGTTTTATACTGTTTTTTGATGTAAGATGAATGTGACTGCTGCGCACTACGCATCAACCTCCTTCCTCTCTCCTCTGTTGCGGGCCATTCATATTGTGTGATTGCTGTTCGCAAATACTCGTACTACCATAGTAAAGACGCTGTTGTGCCTGTTTACAAACCTTGCCCATATGTTGTTAGCGAAGAGACGCATCTCTCACACTTCCATAGTCACAACCAACCAGATTTATGAACTGCCCAAACAGTGACACAACAGGACCGTCTGTCGCTGCACGTAACGATGGCCTTAACAAAACCCGCTGACGTGTTCATAATGTATTTTCTTCCTCCGTATTGTCTGTGCCTAAGAATTACACCACGTAGGCGTATAGGGGTGTGGAGATAAAGTTCCGCACATTTTTTTAACACCCTGTTAGTGTATGGAGGTAGGTGGTCAGATTTACACTTGGACTGCTTTACCCTACGGGAAGACACCTCCTCCCCCCCTGTCTCTCTCTCACACACACACACACACACACACACACACACACACACACACACACACACACACACACACACACAGCGTAAGTTTACGTACGTCACTGCCCGTGAAATAGTCAGAATATTTGAGGCTTACGAACAAACGCATTCCCTGGTACTGCCTTGTGATTGCAGGTTTACCTAATTATGTTGGTGCATGAATGCTTGTATCAGGAACACCTTATCTTTCTGAAATAAAAAATACTTAATTTTGTATTAGTGTTATTATTATTATTATTATTATTATTCCGTTTTGTTTATTTGTATTATTTTCTTGTTGTAGTTGTGTTCTTGTGCTGTTGAGCCTGCGCGTTAACAAACGCCTATTGAATTTAGAGTTATTATTATTATTATTATTATTCTTAAAAACAGGCCTTGTTTACTAGGACAACGCTTCGCATTTATGTATATGTGTGTGTGTGTGTGTGTATGTGTGTGTAATATTACATATCTGTGTTTATGTAAATAGCCCCAGTATTTTTTATATTTATGCTTTTAATATATAAATTAATGTAAATGTTAAAAAATAATTCCTTTGTCACAGCGCATTGTATAGCAAGGTAGGTCAGTGATATTCCCATGGCGCTAACGGGCTTACACTTACACGTACACTTCTTTGCCCTTCAGGAGCTCAAATAAAAAGCTGTACATACCGACTGTGTGGCGAATTTGTAGTCTCATACCAACTGGGGTGTGACAGAACACTGTGTTTATCATATACAAGTATACACACATTCATGTACATACATACATACACTCATATACATACATACATACATGCATACATACATACATACACACACACATACATACATACATACATACATACATACATACACACGCTCTCGTATACGTACACACACACACACACACATATATATATATATATGCATACGTACATACATACATACACACATATATATTTTAATTTTTTTGTTCGGGCCGGAGTGGCACTATGTCTGCTGCAACTAGTGCTTCTGATTGCCCCTCTACCCATCCCCCATGTATGGCATTTGTTGACAAGAAGAAAATGTTACTAGTGCCACTTTCTGAATCAAGAATTCCACATATACTGCAGTGGAATCAAACCCAGGTACCTGCATTGAGAAGACGGTGACTAACCCCTTGAACTTTGACACTGAATAATTTGTTCATGTGCAGGGTACACTACATAAATGCATACGTTCATACGTACACACACGTACATAAATACATAATACATGCTTTCTTTCATATTGTTTTACGTATATGCGGCGAGATACTGGACTGAATCCTTTTGAGTATTCGTGTGTCGGAACATGTAAGGCAAACAGTACACGTATTTCCTGTGACGTCACGAAGTCAGGCTGGTAGCTCGTAACAAGTACATCTTTTGGCATGAGTCGGAGTTTAATGTCATGTTAAGTGGGTGTCTGATCAACAGGACATGGCGCACGGACGGCCTGTACATGTTGAGGGTGGATGTTAGTATGTTAGATAAATAGTCGCACACAACCGATAAGGGGTAATCTTTCTCCTTGTGAGTCTGGCGGAAGGATAGTAAAGCCTCGTCACAACAGACGGGCCTGTAGCGAAATGCGAGGGAGGGCCTTAGACATAGACGCAGACTGCTGTGTGACGACAGAACAGCGCGGAGCATAGAGTAGGGCGTGACTGACGGTGGCAGGTTTACTTAAGTCCATGAAGTTCAGTTTAAATTTCGTGGAAACACCGACAGTGCACGGTCTCTTTTGGACACCCTAATAAACCTCCGGGTTTCATCAGATGGGTAAATTCTTGACCAACTGAGCGACTCGTAAATGGCTTTGTTCTCTGGGTTGGGCTGGTCATTTTGTTTGTTTGTTAGTTAGTTAGTTAGTTACTTAGTTACTTAGTTCTAAAGTGCCAGTAAGCCTGTTACACAAAATCTGCCCAAACCGCCGCGTAAGTGCATTGAGTAGTCTGGGAGGTTGCTTGTATTGAGGAACCTGAGGAATAGCCCGATGACGGAATATGTGGCTTCTCTTTATATACGTAATTCCAACCACTAAATACACCTGCCGTTCACAAATATACATTGTAGTATGTTATACACTGTCCTACATGTTTCGGCTTAGATAAGCCATCCCCAGGGAGAACCAAGCACAAAGGATAAGAGACACGTGAAAATATAGATATACATCTTAGTGAAATATGTAGAAGTTTTAAATATAGGATATTGCATTGAAATGTTATTATTTTAGGTTATATTAATGCATATAATTGCTGTTTGTATATGTATCATTATTAAAAATTGGATTTTTATGTTATACAAGTTTGACGACGATATATCCTTGTGCTTGATTGTGCCCGAGGATGGCTTATATGTTCCGAAACATGTAAGACAGTGTAGGCCCATACCACGAGGTAATACAATGTATATTTGTTAACTGTGACTGCATTTGTAAACAAACGAAAATATGCCGTCCAACACAGCGCTGTAACGTCATATCACACAGTGCTACATGTTTAGGATTGTATGAACCATCATCAGTCAGTTCTTTTTACAACAATGATATGACATTAAAGTGTTGTGTTTGACGGACGACATATTTTCCTTTATGCGTCAGAATTAAACTGTACTTGCCCTTAGTTTAAATTACACGAATAAAGTGATTAGTGCATGGAATGTGATAATATTACGGCAATACGTATAGCGTCTCATTGTTGAAGTAGCGATGAGTAAAATTGGTGTTGGGCTGTTTGCATGTGGCTAGACGTTTTCGTTTAATGGAAGTGCGTCTAATAAACAGCCCGTTAACTGCAGTTGATCCAGAGACCTGCCTTGTGTATCTCGGCATAAGCGTAATAAAGGAACATACGTTAGAATTATGGTGTGTGTGGGTATGTGTTTTTTGTGTAGATAAGATTAGCAGGGCACGAAGCACAGTGCAGTGTATGCAACATACATTTTAGCAGACTATCTGGAAGGAAGACGCCACTTGAAAGACCTATAATTAGATGATAAGGTAATATTAAAATGGATTTTAATAAAATATGATGTGAGGATGGGGGCTGGTTGTCTATACTTCAGGATAGGGACTGGTGATGGCGCACGATTAACCTTTAGGCACCATGCATCCTATATATAGGACAGGCGTACTGCTACTCCCCAGAGTGCGCTTTTTATATATTTAGTCAACAAATATATTATTTAATTCTTTTTTTTAGACTTTCACCATTTTCATTTATTCCTCCACAAAATGTCGTGTATTTCCTAATGTTACCCTTCCTGGTTCATAAAATATTCACATTATACATAAATGGTGTGCTAAACTGTAAATGTCCAGCTCCAGGGCCAAAGGGTTAATGCATCTGAAAGTCGCGTAACAGGTGGACAGACAGTTCTGTTGCTAGGATAGTGACCTGACCTATTCACGCGGATATTGTGTCAGTAATTGTTTGGTCACAGGTATTATTTCTCACCACACTTTAACAGCTGTCATTTACTCACTCGATTTTGTGCTGAGAAAACTGTCTTTTGTGCCTGCGCTTATTACAATTTATGGACCGCTCTTGCCATTTAGGTGCATCGTGAATACGACTCCTTTCAGTGTGCGGCCAACTATCCATTATTCCTGGCTGTTGTTTTAGAATATAATCCCTTATTGCACATTTGGACTATGAAGAATGCCGTCTAAATATTCTTGCTGTTTCCAGATTGAGTGTATCGTGTTACTGATGAACTCAAGTAGGCCCACTTCATGAATTTCTCAATTTGTGAAACTCTTGGAAACTGCTTCCCAGAGTATAAATTACGTGTATGTAATGCAGTGCGTGAAATGGTAATTAGATCCTGCCGTAATGTTTGCATACTGTAACATTACAAGCGTCAGATCTTCCACCGACAGTCCTCGCAGCGGGTTATTGACCAGATACCGTATGTGCCGACAGTGGGACACGTGGCACGTGCTGACCAGTTGCCGGGACGCGGGATACATGACGCTGGCTGACCAGTTACCGAAGTCCCCGCAGTGGGACACATGACGCTGGCTGACCAGTTACCGAAGTCCCCGCAGTGGGACACATGACGCTGGCTGACCGGTTACCGACATTCCCCACACTGGGACACTTGACGTTGGCTGACCGGTTACCGACAGTCCCGGCAGTGGGATACATGACGCTGGCTGACCGGTTACCGACAGTCCCCGCAGTGGGACACATCATCTGGCTGACCGGTTACCGACAGTCCCCGCACTGGGACACTTGTCACTGGCTGACCGGTTACCGACAGTCCCCGCACTAGGACACATGGCGCTAGCTGACCGGTTACCGACAGTCCCCGCACTAGGACACATGACGCTAGCTGACCGGTTACCGGCAGTCCCCACAGTGGGATACATGACGCTGGCTGACCGGTTATTGACAGTCCCCGCAGTGGGATACATGACGCTGGCTGACCGGTTATTGACAATCCCCGCAGTGGGATACATGACGCTGGCTGACCGGTTACCGACAGTCCCCGCACTACGACACATAACGCTGGCTGACCGGTTACCGAAAGTTCCCGCACTAGGACACATGACGCTGGCTGACCGGTTACCGATAGTCCCCGCACTAGGACACATGACGCTAGCTGACCGGTTACCGACAGTCCCCGCAGTGGGATACATGACGCTGGCTGACCGGTTATTGACAGTCCCCGCAGTGGGATACATGACGCTGGCTGACCGGTTATTGACA
>Ga0123357_10000820_pt1 | contig 31434 bp, 31 predicted proteins | sample TergutEmb28metaG_FD_89873 | JGI IMG/M metagenome (GOLD analysis project Ga0123357, IMG submission 89873) | Embiratermes neotenicus P4 segment gut microbial communities from Petit-Saut dam, French Guiana - Emb289 P4 | ecosystem: Host-associated > Arthropoda: Insects > Digestive system > Gut ...
AATTTAACTAGCAATTACTCTCTGCCGTACAACTTCAAAAAGCGTTACTCCTGCTGCCACTGAAGCATTAAGGGATTCAACACCGCCTAAAAGAGGGATTGAAAACATTCCATCACATTTTTTGCAAACAAGAGGACGTATTCCTTGACCTTCATTTCCTATAACAATAACAACATTCCCTTTCAAATCAAGTTGATACAGAGAATCTTGACTTACAGGATCCCCTCCGTATATCCAAAAACCATCTTTTTTAAACTCTTCAAGCATAATAGATATGTTGGTAATCTGAATCACAGGTACTGTTTCTGTTGCCCCTGATGCAGCCTTTTCAACTATTGCTGTAACTCTGGCTGCACGATCTTTTGGGATAATTACGCCATTTACACCGGTACACGCCGCTGTTCGTATAATGGCTCCCAGATTATACGGATCCTGAATTTCATCAAGCACAACGAATAAACCCGGTTCTCCGGTACTACGCCATGCTTCCATTGCAATTTCAAAATCAGAATAAGCAAATGCCTGAATACGGAGTACAACCCCTTGATTTCGGTCAGTACCACAAAGCTTTAAAAGATCTGAACGCTTTCTTTTTCTAACGGGAATGTTTTTCTCTTGGGCCATCCTTTCAAGCCTTTCAATCCGCTGGTCTGAAGCCTTATCCACAACAAAAAGCTCAAAAGCTTCTCTAGTCCCGCGGAGTGCCTCTTTAACAGGATTTATCCCAAAGATTACCTCTTCCCTATTATTATTTTCCATCAATTCATCATCTCCCCAATTATTGAGTCCAGGGCCATTACAGGATCTTTTGCTTCAGTAATAGGCCTTCCAATAACAATATAATCAACTCCACTTTTAATCGCCTCAGATGGGGTCATAATACGTTTTTGATCGTTCAAACTTGAAAAAGCCGGTCTGACTCCGGGAGTTACAATAAGAAAATCTTTTCCGCATGCTTCCCTGATTAATTTCACTTCTTTCGGAGAAGCAACAACTCCGTCAACTCCGGCCTTTTTTGCAAGCTTAGCAAGACGAACAACCATATTCTCAACAGAATGTTCAATCCCTATCTCTCTTAATGTTTCATTAGTAGAAGAGGTAAGAATAGTCACAGCAAGAACTTTTGCCTCCCTTTTGCCTTTAAATTCCTTATCAAGAACTTCCATAGTCTTTGCCATCATCTCAAAGCCACCCAATGCATGGACATTTAGGAGAGAAACTCCAAGTCTTGCTGCTTCAAGTGATGCCATTGATACAGTATTTGGTATGTCATGATATTTAAGATCTAAAAATACCTTACCACCTTTTTTCTGAATTGCACGTACTGCCTCAGGACCTGATGCAGTGAAAAGTTGCTTCCCTACTTTAAACATTCCTACTTTTTGTGATAAAAGGTCTGCCCATTTATTAACTTCCTGAATAGAATCCAGATCTAGGGCTAATATTATTTTATTTTTTGCCTCATCAATTGTCACTACGCTAAAACCTCTTTCATAATATTTTCAACTCTATGTACAACATCATCAACAGCAACAAGTTCGCTCTCTTTTGATTTACGGAGTTTAAACTCAACCTTTTGATCTATAAGATTTTTTGCTCCGACTACAATGCGAACAGGTATTCCTATTAAATCAGCATCTTTAAATTTAAACCCGGGCCGTTCATCGCGGTCATCAAGAAGCACTTCAATCCCTATTTTTTGCATTTCTGAATAAATCTTTTCAGAAATAGCCCTTACATTTTCATCCTTAGGATTTATTGATGAAATTATACATTGAAATGGTGCAATTTGAATAGGGAAAATTATACCATTTTCGTCATGATTCTGCTCTATACAAGCTGCAACAGTACGGCCAATACCTATACCATAGCATCCCATAAAAAGAGTCTGTTCCTTACCGTTTTCATCAAGAAATTTCGCATTTAAAGCTTTCGAATACTTTGTACCAAGCTTAAATACATGTCCGACTTCAATACCGCGCCACATTTCAAGTGTGCCGTTATTACAACGGGGACATGGATCTCCGGCAACTACATTACGGACATCAGCAAAATTCTCTACTGTAAAATCTCTGTCAAAATTTGCATTTTTAATATGATAATCTTCAAGATTCGCGCCAACAGTAAAATTTCTCATATTTTTTAAAACTAAATCAGCAATAATCGGTAGAGTGAGGCCTATAGGGCCGATAAAACCGACCGGCGTACCGATACTATTTAAAACAGCCTCTTCAGTAGCCGGTTCAAGAGAATCACATCCAAGAACTTTTTTAAGTTTAATTTCATTCAGTTCATGATCTCCGCGTAAAAGAATCGCAACGAGCTTATCATCTGCTGTCATTATAAGGGTTTTGACCATATGAGCGGCAGGTATGCCCAAAAACTCACTAACATCCTGAATACTTTTTCTTTCGGGCGTTAAAACTTTCTCCAGCGGTCTCATTTCAGTATCCGGCGATAAACCGGACAGGCCTGCTTCAGCCTTTTCAACATTTGCAGCATAACTACACGAATTACAGGATACTATGGCATCTTCCCCTGAATCGGCCAACACCATAAATTCATGAGATGACGCCCCACCTATAGAACCTGTATCTGCCTCAACTGCCCTAAAATCCAGACCGCACCGTTTGAAAATCCTGCAATAAGCCTGATACATCTTTTCATAAGACTTATCAGCCTCTTTCTCATTAACATCAAAAGAGTATGCATCCTTCATAATAAACTCACGCCCACGCATAAGCCCAAAACGTGGCCGTATTTCATCCCTGAATTTTGTCTGAATCTGATAAAGGTTTATAGGAAGCTGCCGATAGCTCCTGATTTCCCTTCTTACAATATCTGTAATTACCTCTTCATGAGTCGGGCCAAGACAAAACTCATTATCTTTTCTATCCTTAAACCTGAGAAGCTCCTTGCCATACTGCTCCCAGCGTCCTGATTCCTGCCAAAGCTCTCCGGGGATAACCATCGGCATAAGAACCTCAACAGCGCCTGCTCTATTCATCTCCTCTCTTACTATATTCTCAACTTTTCTTATGGAACGGAGACCAATTGGGAGATAGTTATAAACTCCGGCTGCAACTTTTCGTATCATACCGGCCCGCAGCATCAATTTATGGGATATAACTTCAGCATCGGCAGGAGTTTCTTTAACTGTCGGTATAAAATATTCAGAATAGCGCATTAAATCCTCATATCAATTATTTTTCATTTCGAGACACCCAGTGTACGTTCCCTACATTATCATTGCCATTACGGTATTTGCCGTATTATTCCCCTCTGTGGGGGGCTGCCCGTTAGGGCGGGGTGGTGCGGGCGATCGGAACGATCGCCCCTACATAATTTTCGTGTTTTTCGCGTGTTTCGTGGTTAAATTATTTATTTTGGTTTTACTTTTTTACCCGCTTTAAGCACTTCATCCACCAAAGCATCCGCCAAATCGGTTTCAGCAACTTTTCTTACAATTTCACCATGTCTAAAAAGGAGCCCCTCACCCTTCCCGCCTGCAATGCCAAAATCAGCCTCTCTGGCTTCTCCCGGGCCATTTACTACACACCCCATAACAGCCACAGTAAAGACACTGTCAATATTCTGAAGTCGCTGTTCAACCTCTTCAGCCACACTCACAAGATCAATCTGACATCTGCCACAGGTTGGACAAGATACAAAATTTATCCCCTTTTCCCTAAGGCCCAGCGATTTTAGTATTTCAAAACCTACCCTCACCTCATCTACAGGATCACCCGTAAGAGAAACACGGAGAGTATCGCCTATACCTTCGGCAAGAAGTATTCCCAAGCCTACAGAAGATTTTATTGTCCCCGCAAAAACAGTTCCAGCTTCCGTAATTCCTATATGAAGCGGATAATCAACCTTTGATGAAAGAAGGCGGTATGCTTCAACTGTCTTCATAACATCCGATGCCTTTAGCGAAATTTTTATCTGGTCATAGCCTAAATCTTCAAGTATATGAATATGCCCAAGAGCTGATTCAACCATGGCTTCAGCAGTGGGATGCCCATATTTTTTAAGAATATCTTTCTCAAGAGAACCCGCGTTTACACCGATACGTATCGGTACAAGTCTTTCTTTTGCGGCTCTTACTACCTCTTCAACTTTCCATCTTTCACCGATATTGCCGGGATTCAGTCTTAAAGCATCTATCCCTGCATCAAGAACTTTAAGGGCCAGCTTATAGTCAAAATGTATGTCAGCCACAACAGGAATGGGACTCTTAGCTTTTATGCGCCCTAAAGCTTCAGCAGCATCCATATCAGGCACAGCACACCGGATAATCTCACAACCGGCCAAAGCAACTGCTTCAATCTGAGACAAAGTAGCCGCTTCATCTCTGGTATCAGTGTTACACATTGACTGCACCGAACATGGAGCATTACCGCCAACAAGAACTCCGCCAATATTTATCTGTTTCGTAAGTTTCTTCATAATAAGGCACATTATTTTTGGATTAATGGCGGGCGGTATGCGATTCGAACGCACGACCCCAGGCTTCGGAGGCCTGTACTCTATCCAACTGAGCTAACCGCCCAACATTTACATATTTCCTTACACCACTGCCTTTAACTTTACAAGTATAATTGGTTAAACTGCCTAACAAAATATTTTTAAATTCTTTTTATATTAGCAAAATTAATAAGTTTGACTCCTTAAAGCTTTATGCTATAAAATCAAGGCCAGATCAGGCATAAATTTAATCCCTTGTTCAACAGAGGATAACAGGATGATAATCAATTGCAGTAATTGCAGTACAAGATTCTATTTAGACGAAGAAAAATTCAAAAAGGATTTTGTTAAAGTCAGATGTTCACAATGTGGAAAAGTGTTCACCGTATATAAAGATAATTCCGGTTCTGAAAAAACTGAAGCTAATCAGCATACAACTCAAACTTCACAAAATAATTTTTCAGATGATTTTGCAAAATTCGAGCAGAATATATCGCCTGAAATGAGTCTCTCAGAACCCGAAACCGTTACAAATTCTTCTGAACATGATTATAACCAGATATCTAACTCTGGAGCAGCACCAAAAACTGCATACGAACATGAACAACTTGTAAATTTAGATATATCTTCAAAGGGAACAGGCTCTGCTAACGAAGCCACACCAGATATATCTAAAGATAGTACAGACGAAAATCTTTCCCCTGAAGATAACGATTTCTATCAACACTATTTTAACCCAACCACTGATAAACCAAACCTTGAAGGCCAGGAATATCAGGAAACTCTGCAAGATAACTCCTCTGATGTCCAAGCTAAAATAGAAATACCGGAACCTGAAAAAGAAATTAAGATATCAGAGAAAACACATAATAAGTTTCCATCAATTATATCTATAATTCCTGGTGAAAATGATTCTGAAACTAAAGAATTTGTTTATAATGATCCTAAAAATGAAGAAATGCCAAACAACAGCTTCTCTGCATTCAATGATTTTAACGAAATTAACATAGGTGAAGATAATAGCCGGCTTTTTAATCCGGATGATGAAATCAAAAATTACAATACCCAAAATAATATCGACATTTCAACAACGCCTGAAAATAAAGAGGATAATAGTAATTATAATCCAACTAACTCTTTTATAGATGACTCTCAGGAAAAAATTGAGGCAGTGAAAGACTCTGTTCCTTCTGAAAATGAACTCTCTCAGGCTCTGTTCCAAGATTACACCTTTTCAAACTTTGACCAGGAAATTACTGAAAGTACCCTACATGCAATGACAGCAGCTCAGACTAAAGAAAACTTGGGTAATAAAATCAGTGCTGAAAAAATTGAAACTATTGAAGAAAATCTTATCTATTCTGAATTATCTGAAGAAAAAATTAAAGATCAAACTATTACTGAACCAGATAATAAAGATAAACATATAGTAGAACAAAAAAGTACACCTGATACTGAAGAGAATAGTAATAATACTAAAGAGAGTAAACACTCATCAATAAATCATACTGACGAAATAGAAGAGTCTGAAAAGAAAACAAATGAAGATAAAGATGATTTTTACGAAGATGTTCCATTTTATATAGAAGATGATGAAAAACCTAAACGAAATATATTAAAAACTATACTGGTTACGCTATTAGTTATTGTAATTCTATTAATTGCAGGAGTAATAGGATTATATTTTACAAAAGGCCCAGGGATATTCTCTGATATAGGTCTCGGTTTTATCACTGATACATTCCAGTCTAAAAAAGGAAGCCTGGAAGTAGTCAATACTGCTGTTAGCTATGTTACTAATAATGAAGCAGGAGATCTAATGGTAATAAGAGGAATAGTTGTAAACAATGATAAAGAGCCCAGAAGCTTAAGCAAACTAAAAGTGCTTATATTTGGAGCCGGAAACAAGGTAGTTGCAAATAAAACTGCTTCTGGAGGAATTAAGTTAAAAAATGAAGAAATCGCAACACTTTCTCAAAGTGAGATTGATGAGCTAATGAAAAAGCCTGCCAAAAATCTTATGGTACAGCCGGGCGGTTCAATCCCGTTCACCATCATTTTAAGTAATATCCCCAAAACGGCTGTTGATTACTCTGTTGAACTACTGACCCAATGAAGGTAGTTCGGGACGCCCAGTGTGCGTCCCCTACATCATACATTACTCGTGAAGCATTCATCATATTAATAGAAAAATTTCTGTAGCTTCGTGCTTCTGTGAGCTGATAATAGGATTAGGCAATTTTTTGAGCATTACGATGTGAATCATAAAAATCTATAAGCTCAGGTATTATCTCAGATCATAGGTTTTAGGACATTAAAAAATAAATTAGAATGATATTGTGCACTTGTAGAATTAGGCAATAATACTACTTTTGAGTTTGGAGAGTGTAGAGTGTAGCAAACGTAGGGGCACACTGTGTGCGCCCGAACCACCCCTCCCTTCGAGCACCTCTCCATAGAGAGAAATTCCCGGCAACATGTGACCAAAAGCCGAAGCCATAAAAAATGCCCTCTAAAAGTTTCAGAGGGCATTTCTTTAACACAAGGTTCTTTTCTTACAATCTCAATATGCTTCTTTGTTTTCTATAACATCCTTTTCAGTAACAGGTGCCCTAAATATTCTGTAAACCCATATTTTATAAAGAATAACAATCGGTACGAAAATAAACGCAACTACTGTCATGATCACTAAAGTATATTGGCTGGAGGAAGAATTATAAATAGTCAGGCTATATTGCGGATCAATAGAAGATGGTATCAGATTAGGGAAAAGCCCAACTACGCCAGTACCTACAACTGTTAATATTGTAAGACATGAGGCAGTAAATGCTTTTAAAAGAGCTTTTTTGGCAAGAAATAGCCTGATTGCCAAAAGAGAAAGAACAGCAACAACAGGAACGATAAGAAGCAGTGGATTACTTAAGTAATTATCAAAAATATGTGTGGCCTTATATGTATATCCAAGAAAAACAACAGCCACAAGAAGAAGTGGAATCCATAATTTGGCTGCAACTGATGCGCTACGTTCTTTCAACCCTCCTGTGGTTTTAACTGATTGGTACAAGGCTCCATGCACAAGAAAAAGTAATACAAAAAGAAGGCCGGTAATCAGACCGTAAGGGTTTAGAAGATATATAAGAGAACCGTGATAGCCTGCGGCATCCATCGGGAATCCTTTAAAAATATTACCAAAAGCTACACCAAAAAGAAGTGCCGGTAGAAAGCCTCCTATAAATATCGCTTTATCCCAAACAGAGCGCCATGTTGGGCTATTAACTAGTCCACGAAATTCAAAAGAGACCCCTCTGATAATTAAAGAAAATAGTAATAATAAAAGGGCAATGTAAAGGTAACTGAACATTAAAGCATATGTGGTGGGAAATGCGGCAAATGTCGCGCCACCGGCGGTAATAAGCCATACTTCGTTTCCGTTCCATACCGGCCCTACCGTGTTTATAATTATACGGCGCTCAGTGTCATTGTGGCCAAGGAAGCTTTGTAACATTCCGCTTCCAAATACAAAGCCATCTAACATAAAGTAAACCGCCCATAAAACACCCCAAAGAACGAACCAGATTATTTGAAATGCCATTGTTTATTCCCCCTGTTCCGATCTGTTTAGAAAACCTGAAACATCAATATCAGGGCCCTTCCGGGCGTATTTAATAAGCAGGTATATATCAATGACCCCAAGAAGACCGTAAAGAAGCACAAATCCTACAAAAGAAACGGTAACCTGAGACATAGTTAAACTTTTTGATACAGCATCTGAAGTTCTTAAAACGCCATATACTATCCACGGCTGACGCCCCACTTCAGCAACTATCCAGCCAAGCTGGTTCGCTATATAAGGTAATGGAATCATAAAAACCAGTATTTTCAAAAACATTGGGGCACTTTCAATACGGTCTTTAAATGATAAAAGTAAGGCGAAAAATGACGTAAGAATAAATAGGAACCCTAAACCAACCATCCCTCTAAAACCTAAAAATACTGGAAGAACAGGTGGGCGGTCACTTAGAGGAAAGTCTTTCAAGCCTTTTACTTCAGCATTCGGATCATGGTGAGATAAAATACTTAGCATTTTGGGAATAGTTACAGCTTCCACCGCATCACGTTCATGTGCCGGATCAGGAATAAGTAACAGATGCATACCGGCGCCTCTCTCTGTATTCCAAACAGATTCCATTGCTGCAAACTTGGTTGGCTGCGACCTTACAACTTCTACTGTATGAAAATCCCCGATAACCGCTACCAAAATTGTTGAGACAAACCCAAATATTGCTGCCATTTTAAAAGATTTTTTAAAGAGCTCTGTTTCGTTTTTACGTAAAAGATGCCATGCTGATATTCCCAAAACAAAGAAAGCCGCAACTGTGTACCCTGACACAATCTGATGACCAAACTTTAGTAAAGCATAAGGATTTGTAACCAGAGCCATAAAGTCAACCATTTCAGCACGGCCATTTCTTAATACAAATCCAACAGGTTTTTGCATCCAGCCATTTGCAATAAGTATCCAAAGAGCAGAGAGATTGGTGGCAAGGGCTACAATCCAAATTGACATTAAATGAAGCCCTTTGGATATCTTATTCCAACCAAATATCCAGACACCAATAAAGACAGATTCCAGAAAAAATGCAACTGTTGCCTCAATAGCGAGAGGGGCTCCAAATATATCACCTACATATTTGGAATACTCCGCCCAGTTCATTCCGAATTGGAATTCCATTGTGATACCTGTTACAACACCCAGTGCAAAGTTTATCAGAAACAATTTCCCCCAAAATTTTGTCATTCTGAGGTATGTTTCGTCTCCAGTGCGGTAATAACGCGTTTGCATCCAGGCTACCATAATGGAAAGCCCCAATGTGAGAGGCACAAAAATAAAGTGGAACGCGCCGGTTGCAGCAAACTGCAAACGACTTAAGCCCAATACACCCATACTCTCTCTTCCTCCTTTTATAGGATTTTACATATATTAGAATAGTCAAAAAACTATCTGGCAAGCTCTTCCAATGTAACCGCATCAAGTATTTCGGAAATTCTTATCTGCACTTCTTTCCATACCGGGTGGACATTACATCCAGACTCTCGCTCACAACTCATTGAGTCAATTAAGCAACGATTCGGTGTAATAGGCCCATCTACAGCCTCTACCACTTGCTTTAACGTAATTTTTGAAGGATGTCTTCCAAGCATAAATCCTCCGCCAGTACCACGAAAAGAATTCACCAAACCCATTTTTGCAAAACCCTGAAAAATTTTTGCTAAAAACATTTGAGGGGCATTAGTTGCTTCAGCTATTTCACTAATCAGAACCATTTTACCAGGCTCCTGCTTAGCTAAATAGATTATCCCTCTAACTGCATACTCACCTTTCCTTGTTAATTCCATCATAATTTAGACGCCTTTCAGATCATTTTTGTCCTGTATAATCCTACATGATCATTAAGTCAACATTTTTTTTGATATAAAATTCCTTTATTAATGAAGTTCAGTTGAAGGAAAAAGAAAGAGTATTCTAAAAATACAGTACTTATAAAACTCTGAAAACAAAAGTTTAACGCTTCCAGAGCTGCTCCACCAGGATTGATTTCCTGCAACACTGACCGGATACGGATATATTGCCATATCTTTAGGCATATACTGCCTGAATAGGAGCATTGAGCGTTTCATATGATAACGGGAAGTAATCAGTAAAATTGAATGGACATCCTGCTGAACAAGTAATTCACGGGAAAAAAGAGCATTTTCATTGGTATTACGAGAAAGTTTCTCAAGATAAACGTTATCACCATTACGTTCACCTTTTTGCTCTTTGAAAAGATCAGACTTTTTCACTGATGGATCAACACCGATTAAAAAAAGCCTTTTACCAACCCCTTCTCTATATAACTTTACCCCCTCTTCTATCCTTCCTTTACCGCCTGCAAGGACTACAATAGCATCTACAGGAACTCTTCGTTGTTCAAAAGAAAAAGTCTTATAGACAAAATCTACAAATAATACAGCTATTATAACTAAAAAAATTGCCAGAAGAGAAATCGATCCTTTTAATATTTGCATTTTAGTTTCATTCCCGTAAAAGTCATACAACTGGCAAAATTCAGTTGCAATTATTAAGTCTTTCTGCTATTAAATAACACTTCAGTTTTTCAGGAGGGAAAAGTAATGTCAAAAATATGCGAAATATGCGGCAAGGGACCCAGCTTTGGAAATAACGTGAGTCATGCAAACAACAGAACCCGCCGCGTATGGTATCCTAATCTTCAGAAAATCAAAACAGTACAAAACGGAACTGTACGTACTATAAAAGTCTGTACCAGTTGTATCCGTTCCGGTTATGTAGTAAAAGCCATCTAAAAAACCTTCTCTTTAAACTTTTTAAAACCGCCTGAAATTCAGGCGTTTTTTTATTATCCTTTTCACGGCAACTCTGCAATTATCTCAATTTCAACTTCAGCCCCCTTAGGGAGTCCTTTGACCTCAACAGTGGAACGAACGGGAGGCTCTGAAATGAAATACCTTCCATACACCTCATTAACTACAGAAAAATTTTCTATAGACGTAAGGAATATAGTAGATTTTACCACATTTTCAAACGTCACTCCGGAAGCAATAAGAACTTCTTCTAAATTTTTCATTACCCTCTCTGTCTGAGCAGCAATGCCGCCTGAAACCAATTCACCTGTTTCAGGATTAATAGGTATCTGACCGGAACAGAACAGAAAACCATTAATAATTATCCCTTGAGAATAAGGGCCAATTGCTAAAGGAGCTTTTGTGGTGGATATAATTTTTTTCACTTTTAGCCTCTTTTCAAAGTAACCTGCGATTATGGCAATTTGTGTTCTTCGTGGTTTATCTCTTTTTCGTGAAGGGCCAATAGCCACCCTTACGGTATTGAGAACCACCCCGGCGCTCCGCGCCACCCCTCCACAGAGGGGAATTTTGTAGGGGCGCACTGTGTGCGCCCGCGGGCGATCAAAGATCGCCCCTACACGTTTCGTATTATATTTCGGGACGCCAAGGGTGTCGTCCCCTACATTGTCATCATTACGGCATTTATTGCAGGGGTCGGCGTCCCCGACAACCCGCAAATTCCTCTATCCCATAACTGGAATTTACAGCCCTTACCTAATTTTTCAATCTCTCTACCTTCACCACATCATCAAGACGCATTATAGCGTTCATTACTTTACGTAAATGATCAATATCCATTACTTCTACTTCAAATGTATTTACACCCATTTTGTCTACTGTACTCTGAATGTGAGCGCTTATAATATTTGCTTCACAACTGGTTATTGCCTGGGTTGTATCTGCAAGTATTCCTTTATGATCATGGCAGGTAACTCTGATTTTAACAGGCAAAGGAGCGTGTTTTTCACTGTTCCAGGCTACATCAATACGCCGTTCAGGGTCAGTAGCAAAAGCAACAGGGCAATCCGCAACATGTACCGTAACTCCCCTCCCCCTTGTAATAAAACCTACAATATCATCACCAGGTAAAGGGTTACAGCATTTACCAAACCGTACCATAACATCGTCCACGCCACTTATTAATATAGCGCCTGTATCTTTACGACGAGTTGAAGGTTTGGTTTTTTCAACCTTATCAACTTGTTCTTTTAAAGCGTTAAGTTTTGCTTCCGGAACTAATTTACCTATAAGCTGTCCAACTGATAGCTTACCATAACCAATAGCCGCCATAAGGTCATCTTCGCTTCTTAAGCCATACTCGGCGGCAGCATTTTTTATTTCTCCCGATTTGAACAACTTGTTGTAATTAAGAGAGTAGCGCCTGAACTCTTTTTCACATATCTCCCGTCCAAGAGAAATACTCCGGTTCCTCTCTTCAGTCTTGATCCAGAGCCTGATCCTGTTTCTGGCTTTTGAACTTTTTACTATCTTAAGCCAATCCTTGCTGGGCGTATGGTGTGGAGAGGTAATAATCTCAATAATGTCACCATTTTTGAGTTCATATTTAAGAGGAACAAGCTTCCCGTTGACTTTAGCGCCAACACACCTATCTCCTATATCACTATGGATACTATAGGCAAAATCAATGGGGGTAGATTGCTTAGGTAATGATTTAACATCACCCTGCGGTGTGAAAACATAAACTTCTTCAGAAAAAAGATCTATTTTCACACTATCCATAAACTCTTTAGAGTCCTGAAGTTCCTGCTGCAATTCCAAAAGCTGTCTTAACCATGCGAAACGTTCTACTTCACGCTCATCATATCCTTTGCCCTCTTTATACTTCCAGTGAGCGGCAATTCCCGACTCAGCAACATGATGCATTTCAAAAGTCCTTATCTGAACTTCAACGCGCTCACCTGTGGGACCTATTACAGTAGTATGAAGAGACTGGTACATATTTCCTTTTGGCATTGCAATATAATCTTTAAACCGAGCGGTAATAGGCTTCCATAAAGAGTGAACAATCCCCAGCACTTCATAACAACTTTTTATATCGTCAACAAGTACACGGACAGCAACTAGGTCATAAATGTCATCAAAATCTACATTCCGTTTTACCATCTTCCTATATATAGAATACAGGTGCTTGCTTCTTCCTGAAACTTCACCATGAATGCCGTACTCATCAAGCTTGCTTATTATTATCTTTTTAACCTCTTCAACGTAAGCTTCCCGTTCCTGGGTTTTAGTAGTAACTTTTGAAGCAAGGTCAGCATAAATCTGAGGTTCAAGATATTGAAAAGAAAGGTCTTCCAACTCCGTTTTTATTGACTGAATACCAAGACGGTGAGCAATGGAAGCATATATATCTAGAGTCTCCCGAGCTATATTACGTTGTTTAATCTCAGGCTGAAACTGAAGGGTTCTCATATTATGGAGGCGATCAGCGAGCTTTATAAGAATTACACGGATATCATCAGACATTGCCAAAAGCATTTTTCTAAAATTTTCAGCCTGACTCTCCTGCTTGGTTTTAAAATGTATTTTACCGATCTTTGTAACACCATCAACCAAAGCAGCAACTTCTTCTCCAAACAGCTCTGTAAGCTCTTCAAGAGTAGCCAGGGTATCCTCAACCGTATCATGTAAAAGGCCTGCAACAACAGTAGGGACATCCAGTTTAAGATCTGCCAAAATCGCAGAAACTTCCATAGGATGTATGATATACGGTTCACCTGAAAGCCTGATCTGCCCTTGATGAACCTTTGCGCAATAAACATATGCCTTACGGATCATATTAAGATCAGCAGATGAATTGTAATGAGAAACCTTGTTAAGAATGTCGTTTAAACGGATCATAGATTAAATAGAAACTGTAACTTATTTACTAATTTGTTAAAGAAAAAAAGGCGACGATAGCGCCACCTTTCTCATAAAATTCCTTATTAGATAAAAATTAATTGTTATTTGGTTCCACGCCGTCCGCTGAAATCATAACTGACTTTTCCGTCTGCAATCTCACGGAGAGCAACAACAACAAACTTATTGTCTGCCTTATTCTCAATCACGGAGGGTGTCCCCTTATACAACTGCTTTACACGTCTAGCAGCAAGCATAACCAATAAAAACCTGTTTTCAACGCGCTCCAAACAATCTTCAACAGTAACCCGTGCCATATATTAAATGCTCCTTTCAAAAAAATTTAGTCTAAAAACTGCTTTAAAAAACCTTCCGACAGATTCTCATACCTTTGGTGCTCTGCGATAATGATCGCCTTTAGAGTTTCAACCGCTTTATCCATATTATCATTTATAATAACATAATCATACCATATAGCTTCTTTAACTTCATTTACTCCATTTTTTATACGTTTTTCAATCACTTCAATAGAATCAGTCCCACGATCTACAAGCCTTTTTCTAAGCTCATCCCAACTTGGGGGAAGAATAAAAATGTTAACTCCTCTAATACCTTTATCCTTTAAAATTCTTGCTCCCTGACAATCAATATCAAGAATAATATCGTTTCCGGCTTTCCGACTTTCTTCAAGAGTTTTTATAGCCGTACCATAAAAATTGCCATGTACCTCAGCCCATTCTGCAAATTCAGAATCAGAAATCATCTTATTAAACTGATTGTTATCAATAAAAAAGTAATCTTTTCCTTCAATATCTCCCGGACGCGGTTTCCTCGTTGTAAAGCTGATAGACTGCCGTATGTCCGGGAAAATGTCAAGCAGTTCCCTAGTTAGAGAGGTCTTTCCAGCTCCTGAAGGAGCTGAAATAATAAAAAGAATGCCTTTTTTTTTGATAATCTCCTTACTCAATATTCTGCACCTGCTCTCTTATTTTCTCCATCTCAGCTTTAAGTTCAACAACTATTTTGGCTATATCGGAATCATTAGCTTTTGAGCCTATAGTATTAACCTCTCTGTTCATCTCTTGCAACAGAAAATCCAGTTTTCGCCCCACAGACTCAGATAAATCGATAACTTCACCAAACTGAGCCATATGGCTTCCAAGCCGTACAAGCTCTTCAGTAATATCCATCCTATCAGCCATAAAAGCAGCTTCCTGAGTAAAGCGTGCTTCATCCTTCTCAATATCTCCGAGAAGCTTATCAATGCGCTCTTTTAAGCGTTCTCTGTTAGCTGTTACTGCTAAAAGGGCTCTTTCTGCTACATTATTAACCAGAGAAGCCACCAAGGCCATGCGTTGCTTAACATCAGCAGCTAGAGTATTTCCCTCCTTCAGCCTCATGCTGTCAAAACTCTCCAGAGCAGAATCTAAAACTTTAAAAAGAGCCTCAGAAATGGCTTCAATATCTGTCGTAGCCTCTGTAGTAGTAAGGACATCTTTTTGAGATAATATAATATTTAAAGGAACCGGCTGTTCATAATTAAAGTATCTGTAAATAGTCTCAAAAGCTTCATAATACGCTTCGGCCATTGGAATATTAGGAGTCGGTAACTGAGCTGAGCCTGAAGGGGTTTCAAAAGTAATAAACAGATCTATCTTGCCACGTTTACAACGTTCTGTAACACGGCGCTTTATCTCTGTTTCCAGAGCCAGAAGTTGCCTGGGGAGTTTTATATTAACTTCACCATAACGATGATTAACTGAACGGATCTCAACACTGAACTTCCCTAAAGAATCTATAGCCTCACCCTTGCCATACCCTGTCATGCTTCTGGTCATTTTCGCATCCTCTTATGGCTTGAAAAGCCAAATTTTCATAACCGCAGGTCAACGACCTGCGGAAACAAGATAAAAAAATATCTGCCTGTAAGGCAGGACTTTTTTTGCTGCTCTTTGTTGGAAAGCAAGTTACAGTCGGGTCTTGCCTTTCAGGCAACTGAATGATTGCACTGTTCAACCGTAGGTCGTTGACCTACGGTTATGAAAATCAAGCCCTGTTGGGCTAAAATTCTCTTTCATCCCTCCGATGCCGTGTACAACCTCCCGCTTTATTGAAGTAATTTGATACAAAATAAGGAGTTAGCAAATCACTAACTCCTTTATATTTAATGGTCGGTGCGACTGGATTCGAACCAGCGACCACCAGACCCCCAGTCTGGTGCGCTACCAGGCTGCGCTACGCACCGAATTCTTATAATTCTATTTTAAATGGAGTTACGTATTGCCTGTAACTCCTGTTTTACTATAAGTAAAAGTTCTCTTTCCTCTGCTTTTCTTTCGCTTTTATCTTTCCTGTCTGATAAGAGCCGTCCTTTTGCACCGGCTATTGTCATTTTTTCTATGTAAAGGAGTTTTTTTATTTTTTGTAAAAGTTCAATATCACTCTTTAAAAAGAGCCTCTGACCTGTTCCTGCTTTTTTAGGTTTCAGTTCAGAAAACTCCTTTTCCCAAAAACGGATAACGGAGGTTCTAACTTCTAACAGTTCTGCAACCTCTCCAATCCTGTAGTACAGTTTTTCTGAAACTGTACTTTCCACAACTCCTCCCTGTTGGAACTATTTATTTAGTGATGCTTTAAGCACCTGGCTGGGTTTGAAGGTAAGTATTCTACGGGCCGATATTGTTATTTCTTCCCCTGTTTGAGGGTTTCTTCCGCGGCGGTTAGCTTTTCTTTTTATTACAAAGTTGCCGAATCCGGCAATTTTTATTTTATCACTGGTTTCCAAAGTAGTTTTCATGATGTCAAATACTAATTCAACCAACTCCGCAGATTCTTTTTTGGAAAAACCGACTTTTTCATAAACTTTTTCAACAATATCTGCTTTTGTCATACTTGCCTCAACTATTTAATTTTTATGCTGTATACGATGATATAACGGGTTTGATTTATATCATAGTGGCTATCAGAGGTGCAACCTTTTTCCCATTAACGGATTACCATTTCCAACTGCGCTTGAAGAGAATTAATGACTTTTTGATGAAATTTGTTAACTTCTTCATCTGTAAGAGTCCTTTCGGAGGAACCATAACGTACCCTTACAGCTATACTCTTTTCACCTTCCGGTATTTTATCACCCTCATAAAGGTCAAACACATAAGCTTTCGTAAGATTCGGTATTCTGGCAGAGTTAATTACAGAGAGTATTTTATCGGCTGCTATCCCTTTTTTTACCAGCATTGCAATGTCTCTGAATGTATCTGGATAACGTGAAGGTGCTTTTATAGGTGCTGTATTATTGTTAATTGTCATAATTGCGCCAAAATCAAGTTCAAAGTACTGAACTGGCTTATCCAGGCCAAAACTTTCCTGGACATCAGGATGAATTTCACCAAATGTGCCTATGATCTGATCATCAGATTTCAGCAAAGCTGACTTACCTGGATGATAAAAGGGATCTGTATTTTCACTGCTGTATGATACTGATGGCAGCTTAAACCGATTAACAACAGATTCTACTACTCCTTTTATATCAAAGAAGTCTACAAGCTCTTTGGACTGATTCCAGCTTTCTGAAAAGCGAGTTCCTGTCATAACTCCGGCAATATACAGCGGTTCTGATGGAGCTGTTTCTCCGGGATTCAGGTGATAAACCCGCCTCATTTCAAAGAGGCGAAGGGTTTCGCTTCTCATATTAACATTTTTAGAAACTGTTTGCAAAAGCCCGGGAAGAAGGGATGTACGCATTACCGAATGTTCATCTACAATGGGGTTTATAAGGGCTATTGCCGCAACTCTTTTATCGTTATCAGCCAGTTTAAGTTTTTTTATCTCTTCGCAGGAGCCAAAGCTGAAGTTAATTACTTCGTTAAATCCTATCCCTACAAAATGATTTTTAAGCTCCTGACCCAATGTTTGGGCCGGTGGAGTAATGTCAGATATGACCCTGGCTAAAGGCATGGTAGCAGGAATATTATTATACCCATGAAGTCTTGCTACCTCTTCAATAAGGTCTACTTCCCGTTCAATGTCCACACGAAATGATGGAATATCTACACTGAAACTATCTTTTTCTGTTTCTTTAAGACTGAATCCAAGGTTTTTCAGTATGTTTGCAATTTCTTCTGCTTTAAGTTCTGTCCCAAGCAGGCTATTTACCCTGTCGACTCTCAAGTCAACTTTTTTATCACTAATTGGTGATGGATAATTATCTATAATCCCTTTTGCTATTTCACCGCCGGCTAGTTCAGCTACAAGAAAAGCCGCTCTGTCAAGGGCTGTTGTAAGGATATTTATGTCTGTACCACGTTCAAATCTGTGAGATGATTCTGTATGTAGGCCAAGACGTTTGCTTGTTTTCCTTATTGCTGACGGGTTAAAGTAGGCGCTTTCAATGAGAATATCAGTAGTATCCTGCTTTATTTCCGAATTTTCTCCCCCCATTACTCCAGCAAGAGCAACGGCATCTAAGCTATCGCGAATTGTGAGGTCTGAGGTGGTAAGTTCCCTCTCTTCAGCATCAAGGGTTACGAATTTCTCCCCCTGGGCAGCCGTTTTTACAATTATCTGTCCCCCCTTCAGCATTCTGAAGTCGAAGGCATGAAGAGGATGGCCATATTCCATTAATACATAGTTGGTTATGTCAACTACATTGTTTATTGAGCGGTACCCTACGGCGTTAAGTCTGTTAACAAGCCATTGAGGCGACGGCCCTATTTTACAACCTGATACGTATCTGGCTGTGTATCTTGGGCATAAATCAGGGGCTTCTATTTTGATTGATGCTATTTGATTGATGTCTCTATCAGATTCTTTAACAACAATAGTAGGATATTCAAGTTTAAGCCCTAGTTTTGCTCCTATCTCCCGAGCTACTCCTATTACGCTTAAGCAGTCAGCACGGTTTGGCGTAAGTCCCAATTCAAAAATGGTATCTTTAAGCCCCATTGATTCAAACAGTGGGGTTCCTATTTTAGAGTTATCAGGAAGTACAATTATGCCGTCAGATTCTTCAGTAAGGCCTAATTCCTTTTCCGAACAGAGCATTCCGCAGGATTCTTCCCCGCGGATCTTTGATTTTTTTATTTTAAAATCCCCAGGAAGGACTGTTCCTACCTGGGCAAGGGCTACTTTGTCACCGGATTTAAAATTCTGGGCTCCACAGACTATGCTTAAAATTTCTCTCCCGTTATTTACTTTGCAAAGAGAAAGTTTATCCGCATTTGGATGCTGAAGCCGCTCTTCCACAATGGCAACGACCACAGTGTCAAACTCTTCACCTATATGCTCTATCCCCTCTACTTCCAATCCAAGCATTGTCAGGAGATTGGCAAGGGCGTTTGGCGAAAGATCGAACTTCACATATTCCTTGAGCCAGTTATAACTTACTTTCATTTTTTCACACTTTTCCGGTTTTTAGTTTCAAAATTGTTTAAGAAATCGGATGTCGTTCTCAAAAAGCAGACGCATGTCATTTATGCCATATTTAAGCATCGCTATACGCTCAATACCCATGCCAAAGGCGAACCCGCTTATCTCTTCAGGATCATAGTGCACATGCTTGAACACTTCGGGATCGACCATGCCTGCGCCTAGAATCTCCAGCCAACCTGAATGTTTGCAGACTTTACACCCTTTCCCCCTGCAAATAACGCAGGCAATGTCAACTTCCGCACTAGGTTCTGTAAAAGGGAAAAAGCTCGGCCTGAGGCGGACACCAATGTCGTTTCCGAACATCTGGTTCGTAAAGGTGGTTAATATCCCTTTCAGGTCGCCGAAGGTTATGTTTTTATCTACCATAAGCCCTTCTACCTGGTGGAACATAGGGGAGTGTGTTGCATCATAGTCACAGCGGTAAACCGTCCCGGGAGCTATTATCCTGACAGGGGGTTTTGTTTTAAGCATTGTACGTACCTGCACCGGTGAGGTGTGGGTACGGAGCAGCAGATTGTTCTGGACAAAAAACGTATCCTGCATATCCCGAGCGGGATGGTCTTTCGGAAAATTAAGGGCTTCAAAATTGTAGTAATCTTCTTCTATTTCAGGCCCTTCGGCAACTGAGAAGCCGAGTTTTGCAAATATATCGCATATCTCTTCCGTTATCAGGGTTACCGGATGTTTTGTACCTGTGGAGACTGTTCTGCCAGGAAGGGTAACGTCAATTTTTTCATTTTGCAGTTTTGCGGTTTTACTAAATTCTTTGACATGCTTTAAAGCTGCTTCAAATTCGTTTTCAAGTCCGTTTTTTACTCTGTTAAGTATCTCACCCATTACAGGGCGCTCTTCAGGAGAAAGGGAACCCAGGCCTTTCATCAGCGAGGTCAATTCTCCCTTTTTACCAAGATATTTTACACGTAATTCCTGGAGCTCTCCTTCAGTTGCAACAGTCCGAAGCTCTGCTAAAGCTTCTTGCTCCATTTTTTCAAGCTGTTCTTTCATTTTAAATATCCTTAAAAAAACAAAAAGAAATGGAATATAAATATCCCATTTCTTTTTAACTGTTTAAAGCTTTAGGATTTAGGCTGCATTTTTTGCCATATCAGCAATTTTTGCAAAACCTGTTGGGTCGGAGATGGCTATATCTGCAAGGACTTTACGGTCAATATCAATCTTCGCGCTTTTCAGACCATGAATGAATTTGCTGTAGGTAATTCCGTTGATTCTCGCTGCCGCATTGATACGTACAATCCATAAAGCGCGAAAATCACGTTTTTTAACACGACGGTCACGAAAGGCATAATTAAGCGCGCGGTCAACCGCTTCCGTGGCGCTCCTGAAAAGTTTACTCCTTGCGCCTCTGTAACCTTTTGCAAGTTTTAATACTTTGTTTCTTCTCTGTCTCGCTTTAAAGCCTCTTTTTACGCGTGGCATAAATTACTCCTTTATTATGTATTTTGCCGGATCCGGAAGGGGAGACGATTCCTCACGGTTCTCGGACTTATAAATAAAAGTTTAAATTATATATATGGTATAAGTTTGGCAATATTTTTATGATCTGTTGAAGCCACAAAACCGCCGCTGCGAAGATTACGCTTACGCTTCCGGGTCTTGTGCGTAAGTATATGGCTGGTAAATGCGCAGCTTCTTTTAATCTTCCCTGTACCTGTTTTTTTAAATCTCTTTGCCGCACCACTGTTAGTCTTTATTTTAGGCATAATTTTCTCCTTCTTCGAAAATTTTAATTATTTTTTAGGAGCAACTATCATAAACATGCTACGTCCTTCCATTTTCGGTCGTGCCTCAATCACCGCAACATCTTCAAGTTCCTGGGCAACTCTGTCAAGAGCTTGCTGACCGTACTCTGTATGTGTAATCTCTCGCCCTCTGAAAACAAGGGTTATCTTTGCTTTATTACCTTCATCAAGAAATCTTCTTACATGTTTTATCTTAAATTGCAGATCATGCTCATCAGTTTTGGGGCGAAGCTTTACTTCTTTTAATTGAACCTGAACCTGTTTCTTTTTAGCTTCCTGAAGCTTTTTACTCTGTTGATATTTAAATTTACCGTAATCCATGATACGGCAAACCGGCGGCGCTGCTGTAGGCGAAACTTCAACAAGATCAAAGTGTTGCTCTTCTGCCCTGGCAAGAGCTTCCTGGAGAGTTAAAACTCCTATCTGTTCGCCCTCCGGGCCTATTACCCTGACTTCTCTTGCTCTTATCTCTTCATTAATATTAACTGTTGCCTTAGCTATGGTGCCACCTCCTAGTGATAATCAGCAGTTTCCTGCCTGATAAAATTTATAAATGAATCAACAGAAACTGGCTCCAGATTTTTACCATCACGATAACGAGGTGTCAAAGTCTTTGATTCAAGCTCTTTGTCACCAATGATCAGCATGTATGGAATTTTCTGTAGCTGCGCTTCTCTTATTTTAAAACCGAGCTTTTCATTACGAAAATCTTTTTCTGATCTTATGCCAGCAGCCCGTAAGCTGTCAAATATTTCCTGGGCATATGAGGTTTGGGCATCAGTAACTGTGAGGACTATTACTTGAACAGGAGAGAGCCAAAGAGGAAAGTTACCTGCAAAGTGTTCTATTAAAACACCTATAAAACGCTCAATTGAACCAAGTATTACCCTGTGAACCATTACAGGACGTCTACGTTCACCATTACTATCAATATATGAAAGATCAAACCTTTCAGGCAGAGTAAAATCGCATTGGATTGTAGCACACTGCCATCTTCTGTCAAGAGAGTCCTTCAGCTTTATATCTATCTTAGGGCCATAAAAAGCACCGTCTCCTTCATTAATGTCAAAGGGGCGGCCGGTTTCCTTTAAAGCACCTAAAAGGGCGTTTGTTGCCCTCTCCCAATCCTCATCAGAACCGATAGACTTTTCAGGTCTTGTAGAAAGCTCCATTTCAAATTCAAAGCCAAATTTCGACATAACCTGAGCTACAAAGGAGATCACTCCTTTTATCTCCGAATCCAGTTGTTCAGGAGTACAGAGAATATGCGCATCGTCCTGAGTAAAACAACGTACTCTTAAAAGGCCGTGAAGAACACCGGCACGTTCATGACGGTGTACCGTTCCAAGTTCAAAATACCTTAAAGGGAGATCTCTGTAGCTACGGAGCTGTGATTTGTAGATCATCATATGGGAAAGGCAGTTCATAGGCTTCACACCATAGCTCTGCCCGTCAACTTCCGTAAAATACATATTTTCGCGATAGTTATCGTAATGACCCGAACGTTGCCAAAGTTCTGTTCTGAGGATTTGCGGACCGACCACAATATCATAGCCCCGTTTTAAGTGTTCTTTACGCTCAAAATCCTCAAGAATTGTCCTGAGCATAGCCCCTTTCGGGTGCCAAATAGGAAAACCCGCCCCAACTTCATCACTGAAAGAAAACAGGTCAAGTTCACGTCCAAGTTTTCTGTGATCTCTTCTCTTAGCTTCTTCAATACGTTCCAGATATGTATCAAGCTCTTTTTTATCAAAAAAAGCCGTACCATATACCCGCTGTAACATACGATTATTTTCATTACCGCGCCAATAAGCACCGGCAATTGAGGTAATTTTAAAAGCTTTATTCCATTTTGTGGAAGGTATATGCGGCCCGCGGCAAAGGTCTACAAAATCACCCTGCCTGTATAAAGAGACTCTCTCCGCATCAAGGTCAGATATAATCTCCACCTTATATTCTTCACCCATATTTTTGAAAAGTTCTATTGCTTCTTCCTTTGACATAACTTCTCTGGTCAGAGGAATATCTGCTTTTGCAAGCTCGTGCATTCTCTTTTCTATTTTTTCAATATCTTCAAGTGTAAATGGATTCTCAACATCGAAATCATAGTAAAAGCCTGTTTCAATAGCAGGACCAATTGTAACTTTAGCTGCGGGGAAAAGCTGTTTAACAGCCTGTGCCATAAGGTGGGCAGTAGAATGTCTCAATATATCCAACGCTTCTATATTTTTCTCTGTCACTATTGCAACATCAGCCTTATCATCCAACTTTGCTGAAAGATCAACAAGTTCCCCGTTCATACGTCCTGCAATTGCACTTTTTGCCAGGCCGGGGCCTATTGACATTGCAAGGTCATACATAGTCGAACCAACAGGAAGTGAACGACTGGAACCGTCAAGTAATGTAACAGATATATCGCTCATGTTCTCATCCTCAATAAAAAAAGGCATCGGATATCGATACCTCTTCCTGAATTATTATCAAGCTTAATAAATCAATATCCGGATATAATGGTAGGCGCGGGCGGTTTCGAACCGCCGACCCCTAGCGTGTCGAGCTAGTGCTCTACCCCTGAGCTACGCGCCTGAACTGCACATAGACGTTGATTAATAGCAATGCAGCTATGCAATGTCAAGAAAATTCTTAAGAATCAAGCCAATCTACTATCAAAAGGTATATCTAAGGGGCTTGAATTTAAATTCATTTTTACGTTATACTGTGAAGAATATGAAGAAGATTTATTTTGCATCTATATCATTAACTATTTTAGCCATCTTTTTTATAACATCAAATGTAAAGGCTGATAGTTATATATACCGTTTTGAAGACGAAGAAGGGACTGTACATTTTACAGATACCCCTTGTGACAAGCGTTTTAAGAAATTTATGAGAATACCTGAAAAAGTTATTCAAAAAGACAGGAAAATGCGCACCACCTTTAAACTCGGAAAAATCGGCGATCCTGCCCAATTTGGATCTATTATTACCGCATGTTCAAAAGAGTATGGTGTTGACGAATCACTAATAAAAGCCGTTATCAATGCAGAATCAGGATATAATCCAAATGCCGTTTCAAATAAAGGGGCAACAGGATTAATGCAGCTGATGCCAAAAACTGCACAAGGTTTAAATGTAAATGATGCTTTTAATCCGGAGCAAAATATCCGTGGTGGCGTACGGTATCTTCGCTTTCTGCTTAACACGTTTAACGGAGATGTATCATTAGCAGTTGCAGCGTACAACGCAGGATTAAACAAGGTCGTAAAATACGGCGGAATTCCCCCATATAACGAAACACAAAATTATGTAAGCAGAGTGTTAAACTATCAACAATCTTACAAATAATATCTGTTGAATTTACTCCGCTATCTGGTAAACATCTATGACGAAAAACGCACAACCCTCTAATAATATTTGGAATTTACCGAATATCCTCACTTTAGCCAGGATTGCCGCAATTCCTGCCCTGGTAATATTACTCCTTTCTGACAGCAGAACAGCCGGATTCTGGGCAGCCATACTTTTTTCAGCAGCATCTATCACAGATTGGCTTGATGGTTATCTTGCAAGAAGAATGAAGATTGTAACGGTTTTCGGAAAATTTCTTGACCCTATTGCCGACAAGTTAATAGTAATGGCAGCCTTAATCATGCTTATTCCTTATGGAAGGGTACCTGCATGGATGGTTCTTATTATACTAAGTAGAGAAATAATTATTACAGGTCTTAGAAGCATCGCATCATCAGAAGGGATTGTGATTTCTGCCAGCAATCTCGGTAAATTCAAAACTATCTTCCAGCTTGTCGCCATTATTGCTCTTTTATTTCACTATAACTACTATTGGTTTTTTTCCGTACAAAACCAGTTACTGTATGTGAATATGCACAATGTAGGGATATTTTACTTATGGATAGCTTTTATCCTGACATTATGGTCAGGTATTGATTATTTTGTAAAATTTATAAAGGTATTAACAGGGCAACATTCAAGGTTGACATAATAAGTGAAAAGCGATATAAGAGCAAACTGCTTTAAAGAGGAATAATAATTGGCGGCGTAGCCAAGTGGTAAGGCAGAGGTCTGCAAAACCTTTATTCAGCGGTTCAAATCCGCTCGCCGCCTCCAATAATGCAAACATTTAGACTTGTAAACTCTTTGATTTGATATCTTATCTATTTCCTTTGATTATAGCCTCCTCATTCGTTACCTTTAGACTACTCGCAAAAATATATTCAAATATTGCCTAATTATATGAGCAATTGGAGGATTAGGCAATGTGCTAAGTCTTGCAATATACAACCTTTATTATCTACTAGCTCAGGTATTACCTCAGCTAATATAAATTATGTTATGGGAAAAATGGTTAAGGCAGGATTGCCTAATTGTATAAGTAGTGAGAGGATTAGGCAATAATGCTGCCACGTATTTTATGTAGGGGCGAACTGTGTTCACCCGAACCACCCCACCCTACGGGCGCCCCTCCATAGAGGGGAATTTAACTCCACACTCCACTCTTCACACTCCACACTATTTTAGATATAACCAAAAACCAAAGTCATATAAATAAAAAAAATCCCTGAAAATATAATCAGGGATTCTTTTATTCTAACTTATCTACTATTTATTCTATTTAGTATCAACCATTGACAGTCCAAGAGTATCATTCTCACTCTCTACAGCATTATTAGCAGACTCCTCTTCCACTCCACTGGTTAATTCATCAACATTAAGAGCATCAGGGTTAATTCTAGCAATTCGCTTTGCCCCTATAAAATGAGAAAGATAATACGGAGTATCCATCGAAGAAATAACAACCTTATGGTTACGGGATGAAGCATGTATCATTTTATTATTACCGAGATATATACCTACATGGGAAGGAAATGGCGCATAAGTGTGGAAGAAAATCAGGTCTCCTTTTTGCAAATTACCAAGATCAACTGGTTCACCTTTTAAAAATTGTTCCCTGGCCGTTCTTGGGAGCTTTACATTCATTTCACCAAAAACTTTTTGCACAAAAGCCGAACAATCAATGCCGGATCTTGTTGTACCGCCAAAAACGTATCTTGTACCTAATAAACCAAATGCTTTTGTCTGTAATAATTTAACATTATCTTTAGAATCATCAGAAAGCGAAGATTCAGAACTTGCTGTAGTATCAAAGGTTGTATCCTGATTCTTAAGTTCAGCCAGAATTTTCGCATCATCTTTATCGTTTAACAGCTCTTTATATCTGAAAGTCGGCTTAACTGCCGCAACCTGAACCTGTTTATCAGCTGACTCACGATATTCACGCTCTTTTTTAATTTCACGAAGAGCTATAACTTCCCCTGGCTTTAATTTCCCTTTACTAAAACTGTTCAATTGTTTTAGCTTAGCAATAGATACCCCGGTTTTTTTGGAGATAGAAGTAAGAGTATCGCCATGTTTCACTTTATACGATCTGACAGCTGATGTTTCCGCCTTTGCGACTTTGTGTTTTCTTGCGCCAGAAGTGAGTGTTTTGGATTTTTTAACTTTGTGGGTTTTTGCGGCAAATACGTGTGATGGTATTAAAAGTGCAAAAATAAATAGGAGTAGTATGCTTTTCCTCTGCTTCATATTGCCCCCGATTGTTTTATTATCTTAAATTGATGTTGCATTTTATATAACAACCAAGTTTTAATGTCAAACAAAAACGACCTCTGAGGCATTAACTATTTGAAATTGTTACTGTTTTTGTTTAATGATCTTTACGCTAACCATACCGCCAGAAAGAATCTTTATCCCCGGAGATGGAGGGATAAGTTTCAGCTCAGTTTTTCCACCTGTTAAACTGTTAAAATTGAGCTCTTCAGTATCAATTTTTGTAAGCTTACTAACTTCTGATTCAGCTCCTTCAACGATAACTTTTGCAGGATCTGCCAAAAGAACCCTTCCATGAAGTTTACTATTATAACCAGCCTTTTTCCTGATGTTTACAGGTAAAACAGCCTGAATTTTTCTTTCCGCTAAAACTTTCACTGATTGAGGTGTTACCCTTGAAATAGTTACCCCTAAGGGAAGTTTAAAGTCATTGTCACCCACAGGAATAGTATTTGTACCATCATGGATCTTTGATAAATCTATGTCGGCATTAATATCCATCTCCTTATTTGAAGGGAAAATAGAAGAAACAACTTTAAGCTGCACCTCAAGTTCGTCCGGTGTTGTTGATTTCAGCAAAAGATTAGCCGGAAGATTATGAAACGTAATCGGTGCCGTATCCGTCTGGAGACTTCCCTCACGAAAATTTATAACTATCCAGCCTGCGATCACAAGCAAAAGAATCACAAACTTTGAACCAAAATCCCTGAACAGAATCCTTTTCAACGACAGTTTATTCTTTGCTGAAGAAACAAAAAGATATGTTTTTAAAATAGCTGAAAGCTCTTCAACAGTCCTAACATTGCGCAACTCTCCATCAACAACAAAAGAAACTTCACCACTTTCTTCTGAAACCACTACCACAACCGCATCTGATTTTTCAGTAATGCCAACAGCCGCACGATGCCGCGTTCCGAAATATTGCGGCAGGTCACTTGCCGTAGAAAGTGGAAGGTGAGCGGACGCTTCCGAGATTTTACCGCCGCGAATTATAACTGCCCCATCATGAAGAGGAGTATCTTTTTGAAAAACAGTAATCAGAAGCTCATTACTTATTACGCTGTCAATATGTATCCCATGAAGCAAAAGATCATCTAAACGTTCCGTTCTCTCAAATACGATCAGAGCGCCTGTTTTCGTCTTTGCCAAATTAAAAACCGTTTCAGATAACGTATCAGTATCTTCTAAAACAGGCGTAATATTTGACCCCAGTAATTTCCTTAACATGCTGAATTTATAAAGGGCCTGTCTGATTTCGCTCTGAAAAACTACTATTATTAATATAAAAAGGACTGTGCCAAGTTCCTGAAGAACCCAGCTTGTCATGTACATATCTAAGTTTCTGGTCGCTATATACAAAATACCAAGAGCGATAAGGCCAATAAGAACCTGAAAAGCATGAGTATGCCTGAACCAGCTGTAGAGCTGGTAGACAAAGAAAGTCATTATAATAATATCGGCAATATCCTGAATGCGTATAAATGAGACCATTGGCTTAATATCCGGAAAAAGAATTAACTGGCAAGGGGTTGTTAACTTGTGATAGAAACAGTATCTGCAAAACCTGTATAGTTTATTTTTATAACATCAACTAATCTAAAAGGACAACATTATATGTTTAAACTCTCCAATAAAGGGGAACATATCAGAGAAATGTTTGACTCAATCGCTCCAAACTACGATTTTTTAAACAGGGTTTTGAGCTTCGGAGTAGATCAACATTGGCGAAAATTTGCGGTAAACCAGATTGTATATGAAAATAACGGGAAAATCCTTGATGTAGCAACAGGAACAGGAGATGTCGCGTTAAAAATTGCAGCGGCAACACCTGAAACAGTTACAATCACAGGTATAGACTTCTCACCTCAAATGATTGAGCTTGGCAGAGAAAAAATTGCCAGATCAAAATATGCTTCCAGGATATCAATGGCTGTTGCGCCATGCGAAGAAATCCCTTTCAGTGATAACACTTTTGACTCCGCAACAATCGCTTTTGGAATACGTAATGTAGTTGACAGGTTAAAAGGGGTAAAAGAAATGGGGCGGGTACTTAAAAAAGAGGGAAGAATCGTTATTCTGGAATTCTCTAACCCCAAATCAAAACTCTTCAGAAAAATATACAACTTCTATTTCCTGAAAATACTCCCCAAAATAGGTGGAATGTTTTCGAAACTCAGCGCTTACAAATATCTGCCGGACTCTGTCCTGGAATTTCCCGACCAGGGGCAATTTAAAGAACTGATAAAAGAAGCTGGTTTTAAAAATGTACTGCACTATGACCTTACTTTTGGAATAGCAACAGTATATGTTGGTGAAAAAGAGTAAAAAATTGGTTTAGAACTTAAAAATAATACTCGTACCGAACTTATCTTCAGGACTTTGAGTGTTTGTTGGCGTATTTCCTTTATTCAGGTTTGTCCTGTCATAAAAAAGATTAAGATCAATATTTGGGGCTAACTTTATACCTAACTCCCCTCTCCACGAAATCCCATATATAGAGAAATTGGATAGATCATTCATAAGTCGGCTATCAGACTGGGAAGAAGGCCCTACCCCCGGGGCTATGTCTGTTTTCTCATAACTGTATAACGGTATTTTAAGCACAGCAAGAAGAGAAAGATTTTCTAAAATATGCAGTTTACCCCCTGCCTCTCCATGAAGCATATAGGTTGTCTGTTGTTTGAGGTCACCTAGTCCCTCTTCTCTGGCGCTATAATCAAGTCCCAGCTGTGGCTCAAAATATGGAAAAAAATAAGTGGGAACAGAATCCCTTGATTGGCCAAAAGAGATTGATAATCTGTTAGGATTAAAAAAGTTTTCCTGTTGTACCGGCGTTAAGAGGTCAGGAACTCCAAGATCGTCTCCCCATGCCATTACGGGCAGAAACAGGAAAAAAATCGCATACAGCAGTATATATACCAGCATAGAATGTTTTTCAGTATACATAATTGATTATTCTATCATCACATGTATACTTTAAACAACACTAAGAAATCAAACCCTGACAGCAAAACATCCCCCCTTATTTGTATCCTTTGATTCAGGTCAAAGCTTTTAAATATAAAAACGGTATTCTGTATATAAAAGCATATAAAATTATCAGACAGTTAAAAAACTTAACTGTTACAAAGAAAGGAGCATAATCAATGAGCATGTTTTGTAATCAGTGTGAACAGACAGCAAACGGAACAGGATGTACCATTTCAGGAGTATGCGGGAAGAAGCCTGATGTAGCAGCCCTTCAGGACCTTCTTAGACATATCCTTACAGGTATTGCAATTTTTGCTTCAAAAGCAGGTAAACTCGGAGCCTCTGACCCGGAAATTGACAAATTTCTGGTTGAAGGACTCTTTACAACCGTCACCAATGTAGACTTTGACCCCGCAACCATTGCATCCAAAATACAACAAGCCGTAGCCATACGCAGCAAAGCTCAAAGTATGTACGAAAAAGCCTGCGCTTCAAAAGGGGTTACACCTGAAGCAATAACAGAAGACGCGGCAACCTTTACACCTGCCACAAATCAGGCAGAAATGGTAAAGCAGGGAGAAGCACACGGCCTGGCGTCTCTTCACAACGATGATGATATACGTTCAGTCATTGAAATACTTCTGTTTGGATTAAAAGGGATGTCAGCCTATATGGACCATGCCCTCATACTTGAAAAAAATGACAGAGAAATAATGCAGTTCTTCCATTCTGCCCTTGCGGCAACAACAGATAAAACCCTTGGACTTATGGATTATGTAAATCTCTGCATGGAATGCGGAAAACATAACCTCGCAACAATGAAGCTCCTGAATGAGGGAAATACTGAACACTATGGGCATCCGACACCAACACCTGTACAGCTTGGCACCCGTAAAGGGAAAGCAATACTCGTATCAGGTCATGATCTCCGTATGCTAGAAGAACTTTTAAAACAGACTGAAGGTAAAGGGATAAACATCTATACTCACGGAGAAATGCTCCCTGCCCACGGCTATCCCGGGCTTAAAAAATACAAACACCTGGTTGCAAACTTTGGCGGAGCATGGCAAGATCAGGCAAAAGAATTTGCAAACTTCCCTGGAGCGATAATATTCAACACAAACTGTATCCAGAGACCTGCAGACTCCTATAAAGACAGACTCTTTACCTGGGGATTAGTACAATGGCCGGATGTCCCCCATATTGATGGTTGGGATTTCTCTAAAGTCATTGCTAAAGCCGAATCTCTTCAAGGTTTTGAAGACAACCCGGATAAAGCAATACTTACAGGCTTCGGGCATAACGCTGTTCTGGGTGTAGCTGATAAAGTAATAGCAGGCGTCAAATCAGGGGCAATAAAACACTTCTTCCTGATAGGGGGGTGTGACGGCGCAAAATCAGGGCGTAACTATTACACCGAATTCGCGGAAAAAGTCCCTAAAGATTGTGTAATCCTTACCCTTGCCTGTGGGAAATACAGATTTAACAAGATGGATTTTGGTGATATCGGAGGGATACCAAGACTGCTTGATGTTGGTCAGTGTAATGACTCATACTCCGCTGTAGAAATAGCTTTGGCTCTGGCCAATGCCTTCGGATGCGGAGTCAATGACCTGCCTCTCTCTTTCATACTCTCATGGTATGAACAGAAGGCTGTTGTAGTACTTCTTACACTGCTTCATTTGGGGATAAAAAACATTAAGCTGGGACCTTCACTGCCGGCGTTCATTACACCTAATGTGCTGAATTTCCTTGTTGAAAACTTCAATATAGGGCCTATAACAGTAGCAGAAGCGGATTTGAAAGCAGCCTTAGGAAATTAATCAAAGAACATTTGTAGATTCAGTGTGAAGTTTGTAGTGTGGAGAGTGAAGTTTAACTCCACACTCCACTC